>Ga0302347_1000426_pt1 | contig 68112 bp, 72 predicted proteins | sample PhyWR1_FD_202178 | JGI IMG/M metagenome (GOLD analysis project Ga0302347, IMG submission 202178) | Leaf surface microbial communities from wheat plants in UC Gill Tract Community Farm, Albany, California, United States - DLSL W.R1 (v2)... | ecosystem: Host-associated > Plants > Phyllosphere >... | reverse complement strand
TTGCTCGACCAGCTCAAGCGCAGCAAATAATGCTCAACGGTATCTTGAAGAAGGTCCTGTTTGTTCTGGTGGTGGTGGTCATCTTTCAGAACTGGGGCAAGATCGAGCGTGTGCTCAACCCCTCGGAGGCCGTGCCCGAGCAAACCCGGGCCAGCGCCCGGGTGGTGCTGTACTCCACCGAATGGTGCGGATACTGCAAGGCCACCCGGCGGTTTTTGGACCAGAAAGGCATTCCGTTCAAGGAATTCGATATCGAGAAGGACCCTGCCGCCCGGCAGGCCTATGAAGCGCTGGGCGGTCGCGGAATTCCGATACTGGATGTGAACGGCACGTTGCTTCGCGACTTCAAGCCCGACGCGATATTGGCGGCGTTGAAGTAGAGCTCAAGAGCCCCTCACCCTAGCCCTCTCCCAAAGGGAGAGGGAACTGATTGTCGGTGTTCTCGAGGCCGCGTGCGGTCAGCTCCCTCTCCCTCCGGGAGAGGGTTGGGGTGAGGGCAAAAAATCTCCAGCCTGGCTTTGCACCAGACACTCCTTGGCACTCTTCCTGAGTGTCTTGATCAGCCGTTCCTGGCGCAGGGCTTCACCCTTGTCCGGCCAGGACTCGACATACACCAACGCCACTGCCGGGCTTGAAGCAAAAAAACGCGCGCCCTTGCCCGTTTGATGCTTGGCAAAACGGCGCACCGGGTCATCGCTGATACCGCAATACAAAGAGCCATTAGCGGCCCGTACAAGGTATACAAACCAGGGTTTCTCGACCACTTTCAGCGGCTGCCCTGAAAGGCCTTGAGGCCTTTTTTGGCCTGCCCCCGAATGGCGTTTTGTACCAGCGGCGTCCATCCCAGCAATAACCCCTTGGTGCCCAGTGCCTGACGCGACCAGCGCCACAGATCGAAGTGATCGTGATGCTCGCAGATCTTGCCGTCACGAAACACAAAGCGCGCCTGGATATCATTGACCACCGTGGCGCCGGTCTGGCCAAACACATAGGTCGCCACCCAGTGCGCGCTGCCGCGCTGGCCGTCAGCCTGAACCTGATCGAAGGTGAGGCTGAAATCCTTGGCCCGCGAGGTCAGCATGCGCCACATGTCTGCAGCATTGTGGCCACGCAGTTCGCCAAACACCGGGTCGCTGAACACCACATCGGCGGTGTAGCAGTCGGCCATTGCCTGGGCATCAAGCCGCTGGAAGGCCTGGTAGAAACGAGTGATCAATGCTTGGTGGTCTTGGCTCATGGCAGGGTCCGTGCGGGTGTGGAATCAGAGCACGATAATCTGCCATGAACAGAAACACTATGGGCCGCAGACTTTCTCGCTCTGTACATTCACATACAGTGAACGGCCGGCGCCAAGCCCGGCGACAATGGCGCCCAGGCCGATAACGGCAAAAATCCAGCCCACAGCATTCCAGCCACCCGTCACTTCATGCACCACGCCCACAGCCAGCGGCCCCATGGATGCCACGGTGTAACCAATGCCCTGGGCCATGCCCGACAGGTTGGCGGCCACATGGGCATCGCGCGAGCGCAGCACGATCATGGTCAAGGCCAGGCTGAATGTGCCGCCCTGCCCCAGGCCCAGCACGATCGCCCAGCCCCACAGGCCTTCGATTGGCGCATAAAGGCAGCCAAACAGCCCGGCCAGGGTCATGCCCATGACCAGCACGATTGCCAGCCGCTGGTCTTTACCTCGCGTGGCCAGCCACGGCGCTGTCAGCGCCGTGATCAATTGCACGATCACCGAGCCCGACATTACCAGCCCCGCCTGGGTCGGCGTCAGGCCGCGACCGATCAGGATGGACGGCAGCCAGCCAAAGACGATGTAGGACAACGATGACTGCAGCCCCATATAGAGTGTCACTTGCCAGGCCAGCGGGTCACGCAACAAGCCACGCACGCGGTAAGCAACGTTGTGCGCGCCCTGGCGCTTGCCCACTTGCGGCAGCCAGAAAACCACCGCAAGCAGTGCAGGCAAGGCCCAAAACCCCAGCCCCATTGCCCAGCTCTGCCCCAGCGACTCGCTAAGTGGCACCGTGGCCCCCGCCGCCAGTGCCGCCCCCAGGCACAAAGCCATGGTGTAGACCCCGGTCATGGTTCCCGCATGCCCGGCGAAGTCACGCTTGATGATACCCGGCAACAACACACCGATAACGCCAATACTGGCCCCCGCCAGAATGCTCCCGGCGAACAGCCCCACCTCCCCCAGGCAACTGCGCAGAACAATGCCGCCGCCCAGCGTCAGCAAAATCCCCAGCACCACCCGCTCTGTACCAAAACGCCGCGCAAGGATTGGCGCCAGCGGTGCGAACAACCCCAGGCACAGCACCGGCAAAGTGGTCAGCAGCCCGGCCTGCGCTGCCGACAGACCCAGCCTGTCCGAGACCTCGCCCAGCAACGGCGCCATGCTCGACAATGCCGGCCGCAAGTTCAACGCCACCAGCACCAGCCCCAACAGCAGCAGCCACGGGCGCAACACCACCGGTGGTGTGTGCTGCACCTGCTCGTCATCTGCTTCGGCGTCGATCAGCAATTCTTCCAGCTCATCGAGATGACGCACGGGCTCGACGCTGGCATTGGCAATTGACGAGGGGTGGCTCATGGCGCGCTCCGGCTCAAGGTTCATTGATCAACGTCCGGCACAGCGCCATGGCCCGTTGCGGGTTTTGTTGTTCTACGGCTTCCAGTAACTCGACATGCAGGTCAAACACCACTTGACGACGCGGGTGGACATCCATGGTCTTGCGCAAGTGATTGGTCACAACGCTGGCGGTGTAGCGGTACAGCTCGCTCAGGGCCGGGTTGTGCGCGGCATCGATCAGCCGCTGGTGAAACACCAGGTCACAGCAAATATAAGCATCGAGCTCACCGTGATAGTGCTCGCCACTGGCATCGAGCGCCTGATGCAACAGGCGCAAATCTTCGTCGGTACGGCGCAAGGCAGCCAGGCCGACGGCTTCAACCTCAATGATGTGACGCATCTCCCGCCCCTGCTCCAGCGAACAGGATGACAACGCTCGCAGCGTGTCCATCGGGTCGACACGACCCCGCAGGTAACTGCCATCGCCCTGGCGAATCTCGATCAGCCCGGCAAATGCCAGCACGCGCATGGCTTCACGCACAGTGTTCCGGCTGATGTTCAGTTGCGTAGCCAGCTCGGGCTCGGTTGGTAAACGCTGCCCGACCTCCCAGGTACCGTTGTTTATTCGCGCACGCAGTTGCTCAAGGGCCTGGTCGACCAATGAACGTTTGATGATGGGAGAAGCGTCTGTCATTGAGTTCGCCTTTTCATCCAATCATAGGATGAATTTTCCCACATGTTATCCAGACACCTCTATGCAGGCAATCAACTACAGATTTAGAGCCCCAAAAAAAAGCTTATGATCCATTGAACAAAAAACCCTTAGAGGGTAATTTAAAACACTTCGAGGCGACCTCTTATGGAAAAGAAAACACCTCACTACAACCTCCAGTGCATTCAAGCCGATGTACAGCGGCTTGGCGCTGTAGCCTTTACCAAAAGCGCACTGGATGGCGGACGGACAATGGGCCTGACCCTGGCGCAAATGCAGCGTGTCATTACCTCGCTGGAACGCAGGGCGCTGTACAAATCGATGTCTACCCACGCCGACCACAAGGTCTGGCAGGACGTATATCACGCACAGGCCTACGGTTTGGCCATCTATATCAAGGTGACCTATCGCCCCAGCGGAGGGCCGCCGGTCATAGCTTTCAAGGAGAAAGACTGATGAGTAAACATGACTGTTACAGCTGCGGCGCCACCCATGCAATGCGAGCGTTTGAGGGCCGCAGCTTCAATGTGAGTTTCAAACAATTGAACCGTATGGTGCCTGACCTGGCCGGGCGGGAATGTACCGAGTGCGCAGAGATCGAATTCGATGCCCCCAGCGCAGAGCGTTATGCCCGGGCCGGTGACGAACTGATCGAAGATGCCAAGCGGGTGATGGCAGACGAGATGAAACGGATTCGCCGCAAACTACACTTCACCCAAAAAAGTGCCGTGCAGTTGTTGTCGGGGGGAGGCCACAATGCTTTCAGCCGTTATGAGCGGGCCGAGGTAGAGCCACCAAAACCCTTGTTTGTGTTGATGCGATTGCTTGACCGTCACCCCGAACTGGTGCGCGAGTTACAGGCCATCAACGAGTGTGCAGACATCAATGCGCTGCTGGTGCAAAAACAACAGCAGCGCGAAAACTGACCTCTATTCGCAGCCTTCGGCAGCTCTACAGGCTTTGCTGAATCAATGCAAAATCTGATTCAGGAACAGTTTGGTGCGGTCATTTTGCGGGTTGTCAAAGAAGTCATTCGGCGCTGCCTCTTCCACGATTTCACCCTTGTCCATAAAGATCACCCGGTTGGCCACGGTGCGTGCAAAACCCATTTCGTGGGTTACGCAGAGCATAGTCATGCCGTCTTCAGCCAGGCCGATCATGGTGTCCAACACCTCTTTGACCATCTCCGGGTCAAGTGCTGAAGTCGGTTCATCGAACAGCATGATTTTCGGCTTCATGCACAACGCCCGGGCAATCGCTACACGCTGCTGCTGGCCACCCGACAACTGCCCCGGAAACTTGTGCGCCTGCTCCGGAATTCGAACCCGCTCCAGATAATGCATGGCAATTTCTTCAGCCTGGCGCCGGGGCATCTTGCGCACCCACATCGGTGCCAGCGTGCAGTTCTGCAGAATGGTCAGGTGCGGAAACAGGTTGAAGTGCTGAAACACCATGCCCACTTCGCGCCGGACCGTCTCGATCTGCTTGATGTCGTTGGTCAACTCTACCCCGTCAACCACGATGCGCCCCTGCTGGTGCTCTTCGAGGCGATTGAGGCAGCGAATGGTCGTCGACTTGCCGGAGCCCGAAGGCCCGCACAACACAATGCGCTCGCCTGGCTGGACGTTCAGGTTGATGTCCTTGAGCACATGGAACTGGCCGTACCACTTGTTGACGCCCTGCATCTGGATAATGCCTTCGGCGCTTGCAGGCTTTTTGATTGCTTCACTCATGTCGCACTCCTAACGCTTGTGGCCAGTGTCCAGCTTGTGCTCCAGATGCATGGAGTAGCGGGACATACCAAAACAGAAAATCCAGAACACCAACGCTGCAAACACATAGCCTTCAGTGGCCATGCCCAACCATTTCGGGTCGGCGGCGGCCTGCTTGACGCTGTTGAGCAGGTCGAACAGACCGATGATGATCACCAGGCTGGTGTCCTTGAACAGGGCAATAAAGGTGTTGACGATGCCGGGGATCACCAGCTTGAGGGCTTGCGGCAAAATCACCAGACCCATGCTGCGCCAGTAGCCCAGGCCCATTGCTGCAGCCGCTTCGTACTGCCCTTTGGGAATGGCTTGCAGACCACCGCGCACCACTTCAGCCACATACGCCGACTGAAACAGGATCACGCCGATCAAGGCACGCAGCAGCTTGTCGAAGTTCATGCCCTCGGGCAGAAACAGCGGCAGCATTACCGAGGACATAAACAGCACGGTAATCAGCGGAACACCGCGCCAGAACTCGATAAAGGTCACGCATACCACGCGAATGGCCGGCATGTCCGAGCGTCGGCCCAGGGCCAGCATGATCCCCAATGGCAAGGCACCGGCAATGCCCACCGTGGCAATGACCAGGGTCAGCATCAGACCGCCCCACTGGCTGGTAGCCACGTTAGTCAGGCCCAGATAGCCGCCGTGCAGCAAGGTAAACGCCAGGATGGGGTACACCACCAAAAAGCCCAGTCCCCAGATGGCCTTGTGCTTGAAGCGCGAGATAAACAACGGCGCGGCGCCCACTACGGCCAGCCATACCGTCAGGTCTACCCGCCAGCGCAGCCCGGTCGGGTAATAGCCATACATGAACTGGCCAAAACGCTGCTGGATAAACACCCAGCAGGCGCCTTCCTTGGTGCAGTCCGCCTGGGTGCTGCCGACCCAGTTGGCGTCAAAGATCGTCCAGCTCAGCAGCGGCGGCACGATCAGCCAGATCAGGTAAAAGGCAAACAGGGTGAGCAAGGTGTTGAGCCAATTGGAAAACAGATTGGCCCGCGCCCAGGCAACAATACCGATGCGGTTACCCGGCGGCGGCATGTCGGGTTTAAAAACATGAGTTGTCATAGTCCCGTCCTCATCGCTCGATCAGCGCAATACGCGTGTTGTACCAATTCATCAGCAGCGAAATGCTGATACTGATGGCCAGGTACACGCTCATGGTGATGGCAATGACTTCAATCGCTTGCCCGGTCTGGTTGAGTACGGTGCCGGCAAACAGTGAAACCATTTCCGGATAACCGATGCCCGCCGCCAGCGACGAGTTTTTCACCAGGTTCAAGTACTGGCTGGTCAAAGGGGGAATGATCACCCGCAGCGCTTGCGGGATGATCACCTTGCGCAACGTCGGCCCGGGACGCAGGCCCAGCGAACGGGCGGCTTCGGTCTGGCCGTGGCTGACCGACTTGATCCCCGACCGTACGATCTCGGCAATAAAGGCCGCGGTGTACACCGTCAGCGCAATGGTCAGCGCCAGCAGTTCCGGGATCAGCACCCAGCCACCGACAAAGTTGAAGCCCTTGAGCTGCGGCATTTCCCAGTGTACCGGGGTACCGAACAGCAACACGCACAGGCCCGGAATCGCCAGCAGCAGGAACAGCCCGACCCAGAACTTGTGAAATGGCTCGCCGGTGTCTTCAAAGCGCTTGTTGGCCCGACGGACCATCAGCACCACAGCCACAATCGCCAATACCACACTGGCCACAAACGGCCAGAAAGCATCGGTGCCGACTGCAGCCGGCATGTTCAAGCCACGGCTGCTCATATAGAAAGTGTTGGCAAGGTTATGGCTGTTGCGTGGCCCCGGCATGGTCAGGAACACCGCGAAGTACCAGAACAGGATTTGCAGCAATGGCGGAATATTGCGGAAGATCTCGACATACACCGTTGCCAGCTTGCTGATCATCCAGTTCGAAGACAAGCGCGCAACGCCGACGATAAAACCCAAAATCGTTGCCAGGACAATGCCGATCACGGACACCAGCAAGGTATTGAGCAACCCGATCACAAAGACCCGGGCATAACTGTCGGACTCGGTGTAATCAATCAAATGCTGCGCAATGCCAAACCCGGCACTGCGTTCAAGAAAGTCAAAACCCGACGTGATACCGCGATGTTGCAGGTTGGTCTGGGTATTGTTGAACAGATACCAGCCCATAAAGACCACCAGCGCCACGGTGACGAGCTGAAATAACCACGCACGCACACGTGGATCGCCGAGGCTGAGCCTGGCCTTGGGTGCGCCGACTTTAATTTGCATGAAGTGCCCCTAACAATGGATCAGACAACATCACCCGGCAGTTGGCCTGCCGGGTGAAAGGGCTATCAGCGCACTGGCGGTGCGTATTGAATGCCGCCGTTATTCCACAGGGCGTTCAGCCCGCGGTCGATGGCCAGAGGCGTGTTTTTGCCGAGGTTTTTCTCGAAGACTTCACCGTAGTTGCCCACCTGGCTGACGATCTGCACCACCCAGTCTTTTGGCAGTTTCAGGTCTTTGCCGTACTCGCCGTCAGCACCCAGCAAACGAGCGACATCCGGGTTTTTGGTCGATTTGGCTTCAGCCAGGACATTTTTGGAGGTGATGCCGGCCTCTTCAGCATTGAGCATGGCAAACAGGGTCCACTTCACAATGCTGAACCAGTCTTCGTCACCCTTGCGCACCACCGGGCCCAGGGGCTCCTTGGAGATGGTTTCAGGCAATACGACGTATTCGCTTGGGTTGGCCAGCTTGCTACGCTGTGCGTACAACTGCGACTTGTCGGAGGTCAACACATCGCAGCGGCCGCTTTCCAGGGATTTGGCGCTCTCATCGGAAGTATCGAAGGTGATCGGGGTGTACTTGAGGTTGTTGCCGCGGAAGTAGTCCGATACGTTCAACTCGGTAGTCGTACCGGCCTGGATGCAGATGGTTGCACCATCCAGCTCTTTGGCACTTTTTACGCCCAGCTTGTTGTTGACCAGAAAGCCAATGCCGTCGTAATAGGTCACGCCCGCAAACACCATGCCCATGCCCGCATCACGGGAGCTGGTCCAGGTGGTGTTGCGCGACAGCACATCGACTTCGCCCGATTGCAGCGCGGTAAAACGCTCCTTGGCGTTCAACTGACTGAACTTGACCTTGGTCGCATCGCCAAACACGGCGGCGGCCACTGCACGGCAAATGTCTGCATCAATACCCTGAATCTTGCCGGTGGCATCTGGCACCGAAAAACCCGGCAAACCGTCACTCACGCCACATTGCACAAAACCTTTCTTTTTAACACTGTCCAGGGTTGCGCCTGCGTGGGCAAAACCACTGGCACTGAGTAGCACGATGGCTGCTGTGGCCAAAGCCAGGGTGGATTTCAACTGCTTCATTCAAACCTCCAGTGCTGCTTATTGTGTTTGAACAAGGCCCGCCGCCCCCTTGTGAGGCACTGTTGACCCATGTTGGCTTTTTATTGGGTCAAGCGGCATAAGCCTTGAGCGATGGGTACATCGCACGAACCGTCAAACTGAAGCGCTCACTTGAGCTATTGAATTCCTTGTCTAACTTCAACCTCGGGATTTTTGCAGCCCCCCTTCGGCAGTAGCCTGTTAGTGTTACCGCCCAGAGGATCGCATTCACGTCCCTGTCCACATAGCAAAGCGCGTACCACTCCTGCTGCATCAGTAAGTTCAGTAGGTAACGCGAGAAAAAACGTTCAAGCACACGACATTTTCTGTAACTTTTAGCCGACCAGGCACTTTTTCAGCGCACCCGATTTGCGCACACGCACAACGATGGAGCAGCCATGACCCAACCTCTGATCATCCACCCCCAAAATACCGCAGATGCCTGTGTGATCTGGCTCCACGGCCTGGGCGCCGACCGCTATGACTTCATGCCGGTGGCCGAAATCCTGCAACAGTCGCTGTTGACCACCCGCTTTGTATTGCCCCAGGCGCCCACCCGCGCCGTGACCATCAATGGCGGCTATGCCATGCCCAGCTGGTACGACATCAAGGCCATGAGCCCGGCCCGCTCGATCAGCGAAGAAGAACTCGAAGAATCGGCCGACATGGTCATTCAATTGATTGAAGCCCAACGCCAGAGCGGTATCGACGCCAACCGGATTTTCCTGGCCGGATTTTCGCAAGGTGGCGCAGTGGTGTTCCACACCGCGTACTTGAAATGGCAAGGCGCACTGGGTGGCGTAATTGCCCTCTCCACCTACGCCCCGACCTTCAGCGACACCCTGCCAGTGTCGGCCAGCCAGCAACGGATCCCGGCCCTGTGCCTGCACGGGCAGTACGACGAGGTCGTTCAGAACGCTATGGGCCGTACTGCCTATGAGCGTCTGAAAGCCGCAGGCGTGGCGGTTACATGGAATGAGTACCCAATGGGCCACGAAGTGTTACCAGAAGAAATTCGCGATATCGGTACCTGGTTAGCGAAACGTCTGAGTTAAAACCGCAACATCCTGTCGTTCACTACACGCCGAGCACTCGACTTGCATTACACTGCCCGGCGTACACTCCTTAACCAACTGATGAGATGACCGTGCTCAAAGCACTCAAAAAAATATTCGGTAAAAGCGAGGCTGAGCCGCTCGCGCCAGCTTCCAAAACACCTTCAAGCAACACCAGGGCGCGAACCGACGCGCAACAGCCTGGCCGTTCTGCTCCTGTTCCAGCCCCTGCGCCGGTGAACATTCCTGACGCACACCCTGCGGCTGAACAACCTCCTGTCGAAAAACCCAAAATTGCCAAACCACGGCGTGAGGCGGCCCCCAAGCCACCGGTCATTCCCTGGAAACTCGAAGACTTCGCCGTCGAGCCACAAGAAGGCAAGGTCCGCTTTCACGATTTCAAGCTTGCCCCCGAGCTGATGCATGCCATCCAGGACCTCGGTTTCCCGTACTGCACGCCGATCCAGGCTGGCGTGCTGGGCTATACCCTGAGCGGGCGTGACGCCATTGGCCGTGCCCAGACCGGTACGGGCAAGACTGCTGCGTTCCTGATCTCGATCATTAGCCAATTGACCCAGACCCCACCGCCCAAAGAGCGCTACATGGGCGAGCCGCGTGCTCTGATCATCGCCCCGACCCGTGAGCTGGTGGTGCAGATCGCCAAGGACGCGGCCGACCTGACCAAGTACACCGACCTCAACGTCATGACGTTCGTGGGCGGCATGGACTTCGACAAGCAGCTCAAGCAGCTTGAAGCCCGTCATTGCGACATTCTGGTGGCCACGCCGGGCCGCCTGCTGGACTTCAACCAGCGCGGAGAAGTGCACCTGGACATGGTCGAAGTGATGGTGCTCGACGAAGCCGACCGCATGCTGGACATGGGTTTTATCCCGCAAGTGCGTCAGATCATTCGTCAAACACCGCCCAAGGCCGAACGCCAGACGCTGCTGTTCTCCGCGACCTTTACCGAGGACGTGATGAACCTGGCCAAGCAATGGACTACCGACCCTGCCATCGTCGAGATCGAAGCGGTCAACGTCGCCAGTGACATGGTTGAGCAGCACGTCTATGCCGTTGCCGGTGCCGACAAGTACAAGTTGTTGTTCAACCTGGTAAACGACAATGGCTGGGAGCGGGTTATCGTTTTCGCCAACCGTAAGGACGAAGTGCGCCGTATTGAAGAACGTCTGGTACGTGACGGTATCAACGCAGCACAACTGTCGGGTGATGTACCGCAGCACAAACGTATCAAGACCCTTGAAGGCTTCCGCGAAGGCAAGGTTCGCGTACTGGTGGCCACTGACGTGGCAGGTCGAGGAATTCACATCGACGGCATCAGTCACGTGATCAACTTCACCCTGCCGGAAGTGCCGGATGACTATGTGCACCGTATTGGCCGTACTGGCCGTGCAGGCGCCAGCGGCGTTTCCATCAGTTTTGCCGGTGAAGACGACTCGTATCAACTGCCATCGATCGAAGCCCTGCTGGGGCACAAGATCAGCTGCGAAACACCACCAGCTGAATTGCTGCGCCCCGTGGTCCGTGCAGTGCGCAAACCATTTGATGCCGCTGAAACAGTTTGAAGACTCTCGTAATAACCGATGCCGACTGAATAGTCGGCCATCGGTTTAAAACCGCTCAAGTTTTCAGCTCACCGTAGTTGTATAAAGTCATTGAAATGCTCTCGTCCTCGGACGGCCGAGAGAATGCTCGGGCACTGCACCCCCAACTTGTGACATCTTGCACACAGATTTGGGGCAAGCTTACTGCCTGCTCTGGCTTAAGCTCTATAGCCGCAGTGGCACCATGGCGCAATAGCCATTGCCGGGCCATCTCTCTGTTTCTCGGGTTTGATCCCACTAACTCGATCCGCTCTGCATGCGCCACTGCGTAATAAAAGGCAATGTCGTACGCCCCATTATCACCCTTAAAATCATGGACTGTCAGACTCCACGGCGCTTCTGTCCGGGACGATTTGAATGTCTTATTACTGAAGACAAGATTAGGCAAATCGGGATTGACTGGCACGGGTTCATGATTGAAATCGACAGGCACAGGCTTCGGCGGCGAAGAACATCCTGGCAAAACAACAATCAACATTATGACCAATGCTGCCGGTGACAAGTAATACATGACGGCCAACCTTTATGGCTACGGGAATAACTAAAGCACAAAAACTCAAGCAACAACCGGGCGCTGCCCTGCCCAACGCTACCCAGTGTTCATAGCTTTATGTAATTGTCGCGATCTACGGGCTGGAAATACATCTCCCCAATCTGCCGAGTGCCTCCGACCGTCGTAATATGACAAATAATATCCGTACTGCTCAGGATTTTTCGGCGCAGAACAGCATAAGGCAAGTTATAACACTCCTCATTTTGATAACAACGCTCAATCAAACCATCAATGGCCTCCTCAACGGATCCGGCATGAAGTGATGTCATGCTACCGCCATGCCCCGAACCTGTAACTTTGTAAAAGTCCCAGGTCTCACCGCCGCGCACTTCGGCCAGCAATATACGTGTGGGATTCATACGGAAGCAGGAACGTAACAGGCTGGCGGCAGTAACAATGGCCCCAGGCGTATTACTGGCCTCTGAAGGGTAGTAAAGGTGCACATAATTTTTATGCTGAAAAAACTTTATTTCGACCGTATCTTCAATCGTGATCAACCGGGTATCCAGAGGAATATAATCAATCAAGGTTTTCATATAGGTGGTTTTTCCAGAGCCGGTCGCCCCAGCCAAAACAATACTTTTCCCCAACTTGACTGCCAGCTCCATAAAGTCGGGAAACAGTTTTTGCTTGTATAAACCTATCAATATTTGCTCATTCGTTAATTGTGGAGCCTCTCGCTCCAGCAAGTCGTAAAACCCGGAACTTATATACTCCGCATGGGGAACTTGCCGCTCAGCAGGCACCCTGATCGTAATGGAATACGTTCCGCGCTCACAGGCGGGATAGCATACGGCCTGCACTCGTTCACCTGATTCAAGAGTGGCAGAGAGCAAAGGTTTGATATCGCTGATATGATCCCCATTATAGGTAGCGAGTGTCTGGCAAAAGCGCTCACAACGAATATAAGTTATCTCCGGATTAACGACAGAATTCCAGACACCATTAACCTCCAACCATATTTCGCCAGGCCGGTTAACCGCTATCTCCGTCAGGCCGCGCAAGCTCAGATACTTACCAAACATCCCGCTCTTGTAAAACTCCAGAGAGCGGTTGGTCACGAGGAGATCGCCGCTTTGGGCAAGACTATTCATTTTTTCAGCCTCAGCGAGTAGATGCCGGAAAAATCGATATCTTCCCCCACCAAAATCCCCAGTACATCGCCTTGATTCTTGTAAAGCGTGGGCGGAATATTAATGGAGTTTTCAAGTGCCGTATTGGCCATCTTGGCGAGGCTGTCGCGAGAGTTGGCCGTGTAGTCACTTCTTCGATCTGTTTCGACCGTCGTTTTGGCCGCCGCTGCCACAACGTCCTGGACAATACTGAGCATTAACGCATTGCCAAATCGCTCCAGAAAATGCGTATCAATCCAGCCCTCAATACCTGCTTCGCCCAGTTGCCCAACTACCTGAGTATTAACCAGAGATATCTTTTTAAAATCTGGAGTTCGTAACTGCGTCCAGATCACGAACATACGTCCCTGACCGTGTTTCAGCGTACCTGTGCGATAGGAACCAAAGGCCTTGGTACCTTTCTCGATAAGTTTCGTGTGACTGTTGGCGCTGTATACGTCCCGGGAAATGACGCATGTGATAATCCCTGCTATATCGGACACAAAGCGGGTTTGCAGGGTGCAGGGTATATAAGTATTCGCCTCAATAAACAGGTTAGGGTCCATGGTAATGGCTTCAACCTTGATCTCCGGAGATCCTCCCCCCTCAACTGTAGTGGGTGGGGTGAGGGTTGCATCACCCTCAGATCTGCCAGTGCCAGCAGCGCCTGACGTCAGGCTTTTGTCTTGCACAGGAATTGAAAGGTATTTTTTGAAATAAAGTTTGCGCTCAGGCAGCGTTGGAGGGGGTAACTCAGTAACCGTTGCGGCCTCCAAAGGAGGGGCCGGAACGGGATCAACACGGGGTATAAACTGCCCCAGGTCACGACGTTGTTTGGTACTGGCACTGGCGCGTTCAGGCGAACGGTTATCTGTGCTTTCAATGCGTTTAACTTCTTTATAAAAGCCTTGCACCTTGAAGAACACTAACCCAAGCAGGATGAAAAATACACCACCGGCTAATAGCTTGAGTATCAACGGGATTTTTTTGAATGACTGATACCTGTTTATTTCGGGCTCAGCAGAAGTGGCAATATTTTCGTCCCTCCCATCGACCGAATTAATCATTTAACACCTCGACACGCTCAACCTCCCTGGAACTGGTGTTTTTATATGGGGCTGCGGACTGCGCATAAGATAAATTGATGATACCCACAACCTGATCACCATGACGAAGTACAAAAGAATTGCTGAGATCATGGATAATCATTATCTTATAGTTGCCTTTTTGCCGCACTGACATATTTACAACCTGCTCCTTTTCATTAATATATAAAAAGGCACTGGGGAATACCTTTTGCGGTGCAAACCCCAGATAGGTTTTTTCCCCGTCGTCATAAGCAAAGTCAGGTGTAATGGACTGGCTGTCTTTCCCGACGCGCATATGGTAATTCCAGTTGCGTGGTGCCTCCCCTGCTTCCAGTTTTTGCGCAATCAGCTTCTTCTCATTTGCGGCTTTCAACTGACTGCTTTCACGCTCACGTTTTTCATCAGGGTACAGATAGTTAAGAACAAAAACGGAGGGAGTGGATCTGTTGGCAGGACTGACCAGTTTGAGTTCAAGGCTGTAATCCCTTTTATTCGACGTGACAAACAAATTGGTATTCCACTCAGTAGGGCTAGGTTCAAAGACCCGGACAACGCGCTCTTTATCGCCCGAATCATTAATGACTTCCTGTTCTTGTACGGCGGGGCGTGGCGTGATAAAAACCTTGTTTCCTTCCGTTGTAATATCCCAGCCACCTTCAAAACCTGACTTTGCAGCCAACACTGTTTCGTCATTGCCAAATACAACAGTTGTTAAAAACCCCAACCTGACATTGACCACCGTTGTATTTAACGCATTGTAATTAACATTCTGCATTCGACTGTCATAGGGACTGAATTGAGGCAAAGACGCTCCCTGGACAGAAAAAGACATGAGCCAGACAGGAATAAAAAAAACTGCTGAGCCACAAAAAAATGACAACGACTTTAAAATTGACATCATGGTAGCGGCCTCATTTCTTTTTCCAATAGATACTCAACCACGGTAAAACCCAAGGGATTGTTGAGGCGAGTTTCGGTCGAAGTATTTTGCGGGGTAATCATTCGAAAAGTAACGCGCGCTACAAAATACTCAACAACCGCAGTGTTATTGACAACATTTCTTATATGCTTGGCAAACCTGACTGTAGCAACTTTATCAGGCGGACTGGAATCGGAGATAATATTGGAAATAATATCAATGGTCGCCACATGATTGGGGCCTTGATAAATTTTGTCGGGCGCACTGTTACCGGCCCATAAATCAACATAGTCATTACTCACGGGCTCAGCACTATAAATGGGTACCGTATCGTAATCCACTTGCGAAGAGTAATAATTGTACCTTTCCCGCAGCTTCACATACAACGACGTAAAATACTTTTCCAGGGCTACCTGCTGCGGAATATTTTCGTGGGTTGCCGAGTTTAACAATTCTGTTCGACCCGTTATATTATCTACGCGAACAACAGCGATTTCAGTTTTCTTCAAAGGCAAGACGAACCATAATGCCCCCACACTCAAGAAAGACAGTGCAATTGCAATGGTTGCCACTCGCCAGGCCACACGGACCGATTGCTCATTTTTAAGTGAGATCAACACTTCGAAAGACTTAGCAGTGTCCTCAAGCACTTTTTTACGATCCATAGTTTATTACCTGAGTCTTATTAATTGGCACAAGATCACCTGAAATATCAGGCGGCAGCAAGGTGCCAGTTTTCTGAAAACAACTCGTCAAGGTAATAACAAACAGCACAATGCAGGCAAACCTCACTATAAGTACCTCGCTTTCATATTCATCACTGCCTGCTGTGACAGTTTCACACTGTCGAGATAATCAGAGGCAGGTGATATATAAGGTGTTGAGCTTTCTTCTCTGGCAAGTCCGTGCCTTTGAGGGTGGGAAGCCTGTATTCGGTGATCCCCAAGTGACGACGTGCCAGGGAACACAATCAAACCACTGCGAGAAAACCCCTGCACTGCACCCGTCACGCCAAGGCTAGAAACATAAGTTGCGCAGAACCTGGCCAGCAATACTCCCCCCCCCGTCAGAAAACCTGCCATCAATACCGTGGCCCCCATGTTTGTCAAATTCCCAAGTTCGGCCTGCTGATTGATCTGAGCAATGATGCTGTTCATAAACTCAATGCACACGCTGCTCACCATGGATACAAACATCAGTGTCAATACACTGGAAAAGACAAGCTGCAACCAGTTATTAAACATACTGCTGAGGAACCCAAACATTAGACAAAACAAAAATATGGGTGCGGTCACAAACAGCAAAATCAGGGTAGCCTCTGCAATAAACATGACCAGAGAAACGGTCAACATTAGAACCATGGCTCCGGCCCAGACCAACCCTTTCGCCGTCCAGCCAGAAAGAGGGGGATTTTCTGGATCCAGACCGTAAAGTTTTTCAGCAAGTGCCTGAGACTCAACCTGCAACACGTCCAGATCGCCCCAGACACTTTGAACTGACTGAACGGCCAAGCCGGCCTTCAAGTCATTTAGCGCATCAATAGCAGCATCCATATAGCCGTCAGTGTTATGGATAAAAGCGAGCAATATTCCGAACTTGACCAGGTCCCATAAAAGGCCGGGAAGAGGTGTTTGATTTTTTCCTGCCAGAGTTTGATAGCCCACCCAAACCACATAGAGAGTGATTGCAAGGGATATCAAAGTAGTCACAAGAGACAGGTAGATATTGCCGTTGGCAGTAGCGACCGATTGCATGTCGACCAGCATGTCCCGGTTAAATTTCTCAAAAAAACCATCGCCCGCCATTATCCAGCACCTCCACAACCTTAAAACATGAGCATTAAAAGCCATTCAATATTAAATACTGCTTAAGTCTCTGCACACTCTATAGCTTTTAGTGACCCTTGAGGCGTACTTTTGGCACGCCACAAATGCCCACACATATTCTCTAACTTAGTTGAAGGTCAGCGCTGGCGCAATGGATTGTCTCTGCAAGAATTCTGCTCTGCCTTTCTTTTCCAGCAGTTTATCCCGCACCTGCTCTTGTTCAACATTGGCATTCCACTGAGTCTGTAAAGCAGTCAATTCGATTTTTTTAATGGCAATAGCATTACTTAAATCCTGGGACTCTTTGGCATCTTTGGACTCTTCAGCGCGCCGGGCCAGATCCGTAGCACTTTTCAGGACGTCATCAAGTTCACGCGACATTTTTTCTGCGCCATCCAGGCCAGAAGCTTTATTCGCCACTTCTTTTTCACAATCCAATTTAGCAATTACAGTTAACCCTGCACATATTGAAAACAGTGAAAACCTGTTGATGAAATCAGAGGCTTGACCACCGGATTTATCGCTGGAGGGGGCCAGCATTTCATTAAGTTTCAGGTTCTTGATAAGTTGTTCTTGAAAAGATTTCTCTGCAAACCTGCGTACATCGCCAACTATATCGCCAATAGGTCTGGTACCGGTAATTTTCTCAAGATGATTTTCCCAATAAATCCCTGCCTTAGCATAATAATCGATTGCACGCACCAAACTGTCTGCATCTTGCGCCAGACTTTTTAAGGTATCTTTTTTCGCATCTGCACGTCCGGCCGCTGCTTCGAGGCTGGACTGTTTGATATCCATCGATACCTGACTGACTGCCGCCGTATTCGGGGGATCATTTACAACTGTAGGCTCGGCAAAAACATTACCTGCCAAAAGCATCAAGCACAACACCGCCATGATTTTCACACTACCACCTCCGCCTTTCATATATGTCGGAAGAGTTATTCTTCGCGACGTTATTACCCGCTCACGATTTTTCAGACATACGCACGACGCCTCTCCAGCGACTCAAACAGAGAGCTCCAAATAACTGCCCAGCCACTCATCAGGCAACATCCTGTCTATGAACAAACCATCAAACACTTCAAGATTATCAGCGCTGGAACTCAACACTTTCGTGTACTTTCCCAAGCCTGTAAGATCCAATGTAACCAAGGCATAAAAAGATTTCTCATCGCCTTTTTTAAAACTGCTCTTTTTGATCACGAACTGCCTGGAGGCCGGATCAAGACTTTTGATAATTGCAAAAGCTTGCGGAGTTATCTTGAAACCGTGCACATAGTCATCATAGTCAGCCTGCGGATTAGCCATAAATATTTGCGTCCCACACACCTCTACTACCGCACGTGAAATATCACTTTTCAAGATTTCGTCAGGTGACTGAGTGGCAGGTATCACCAACCCATTCAATTTACGAATCGTCTTGAGCTTGTTATATACGAAGTCCTTGAATGCCACATCCCCGAGCCACTTCCAGAACTCGTCGAGAAAAATCACCATGCGCCGACCGTCCAGCAATTGTGTGATGCGGAATAACAAATAAAAGGCGATAGGGGTACAGGTATCCCGATCATCAAGAAATTCTGTACCATCAACTCCGAATATCGAGCTTTGCGCTACATCAAAAGAGTCCTCTGCATTATCAAACACCCAGCCAAACTGGCCGCCTTGAGCCCAATGAGCCAGTCTCACGACCAGGCCATTCTTTCTGTCCAGCTCCGTGGTCGCCTCACTCATGTGCTCGAGCATGCGTGTGATGCCGTATTGGCGGTTATGAAGAGGCTCCATATCCAGCACGGCATCAACACTTTTACTGATCAATGCCTCCTCACGGCTGCTGATGGACTCTCCGTTACGTGTCACCAGCAACTTGATCAACGACTTTATAAAAGCACTGTTACGCCGGCTTTTAGGTAGATAGAAGGGATTCCAACCGGTGGGCTCGCCGCTCTTGACGCTGAAATACTCCCCCCCCAAGGCTCTGATATTAAGCTCTGCCCCCCGATCCTTATCCAGAAATACCATGGTCATTTTTTTGGATTGGGCGCTCTCGGAGAAACTGTCCACCCGATTGTACTTTTGCAACATGATCGCGAGAAAACTCAGGAGCATGGTTTTACCTGCCCCGGCCGTGCCGATCACAGAGGTATTGGCCAGGCTCTTTTCGCCAAAGTTACTTTTGTAAAAATCAACATTGTGCAAGTTCAAGTAATACGCTTGCTTGCCCGGGGTTTTCAGAATGGAGATTGCTTCACCCCAGCAGGTCTTGTCGCGCTTACCAGTGTAAAAGTTATGGAACGATGCCAATTCGGAAAAATTTGCGCTACTGATGGCCGCCAGGCGGGGACGCAAGTGATAAACCCCTGGCAATTGCGCACAGAAGGCGGGAGCAAGGGAAAGTGAAGACAAGGTGACTATAAGGCCCAGGTCGGTGAAGCTGGCAGCCAGTGCATTGGTATCCTTGACCAAGGCCTCGTATTTATCGGCATAGACAAATAGTGTAAAATGATACTTACCGAATGATATCTCCCCTGCCGTCAGTTCATCTTTGGCCCGTTCAAGATCTTCTCGTTGCGACACCGCATCGTCTTCAATGCTTTTGAGTTGCTTCTCCAGGGACTTGATATGCTTCAGTGCTTCGCTTTTTGACATCAAGGTAAATGACTGGGTCATGACATATTCAATGTCTGCGTAGAGCAAAATATCCAGGATCCCCGCGCTGATTTCACGGCTGGAAAACTCCTTGATTTCTAGCGATCTAAAAAAACGGTTATTACCCCGTACAGTGACTTGCCCCGTGTCACGTCCAAAATAAACATCTGCGCCACCGATCAACTCATACAAAGGCGATGTCCCGACCCTGACGGGTTGACGTACACCACTGATCAAAAAATTATAAAAAGATACTTGATTTGAATACACAACACCCTTGCTTTCGAAACGACCCAGTGGCCGTGCAGAGTATTTATATAAGGCGGCATAGAGTCGACCTCTGATTTCTTCCATCTCGGCAATTGAACTCAACAATTGCTGTTTTTTCTGTTCAAGGCTCAACCCCCTGCTTCCTGACTTGTCCAGTAAGTTGAAGGGCCGATAAGCCACCGAAAAATAAAGAATATTCGACTTGAATGTATGATCCTTAATCCCCTGGTAATACAATTCACTGACCCTGTCTGCAAACCCATTGCCCGAGGCACAGTCAAAACAGTCATAGAAGTTTTCACGTACGCTGTGCACATAAAACGTCAACGGATATCCGGAAAAACCTTTGAGCAGCGTATTGATGCTGTTGGCACTATTCGCCAAGGACTCAACGGAGTCGAATTCAAAGGTATCGCCCAATAATTGCCAGGTTGAAATCAGATCACCCTCACGGGTCTTGACGATATCGTCCGTCAAAATAGTTGAGTAAGGTATGATTTTTTCAAAGGGGGTCCGGTCATTCAGTTTCATTTGATTGACAAACTCCTGCACATCAATAGGGTCGTACTGGCACGCCTGAATGGAAGGGGATTTAAAATACCGGGAAGATCTAATATTCAATGCCGTGCGCAGCTTTATATAAAGCAAACTGTAATAGTGCTCGTCTTTTTTTGTTGGAATTCCGACCCCATAGACCACTAAAGGAATCAACAACCAAACACCTTTATCCAGGTAAACGCCCAATAAAAACAAAAAGAATGTAACCACTACAACCAGGGTCACAGGCGCACCAAACAGCATGGCGGGCCGGCATAATGCCTTATAGAGCTTGCTCACATTGCTTATCTACCCTTGATTTAAACTACAAGAATTTTTGCAATTTCAGCGGCTGAGGCTATCAAAATAGCGCCTACGATAATCGGCGCGCATTCTCGGAGTGTTCGACCACCGAACAGCACTTTGTAACCAACCCATAATGTAGCGAGTGTCACGGTTATCAGTGAGATGCCTGTCAGCGCACTCACGATACTCTCCAGCAGAGTTTTTGCCTTGTCGAAACCTGCGGAGGAGCTCTGCATGGCGTAAAAGCTGAGAATACTTGCCAGGACAATATGGCGGCAGCGAATCATTTAAATACCTCGACAGCTAGATTGAACGATTCAATATTGAAATCGGCGTATTCTCAAAACATATGCGCCGGCCAAATAGTTCGGACATCGCATATGGGAGCCATTTCAACCGCTCCTTCTGTTCCCTGGCCTGAAGTACAACAGCCCCTTTATTACCTCTAATAGCGCACATTTCCATTCAACCGCCCCATGCCATTTTATTTTAAGCATCCTGAATGCACAGCATTTTCATATAGCAGTCACAGTAAAAACTTCACCTCCCACTCAAAACAAAACAAAACAAACAACCTCGCAACATCAACCCGCCCATCAAACAACTTTAGAACAAACAAATTAAACCAAAAAACATATATACATATTTATAGCCACAACCTTGTCGCACACAATAGAATTAAGCGTTACATAGCGTAAGATTTTTCGACAGCAAGTGTAGGAATTAAAAACAACCAAAACAGACTTATTGCACCCGGCAACCCACCCCCTCTCTATTTCTCCAAGAAATCAATCACTTCGCCCAACGATCCGCCGCGGCTTCATCGCTCGCCCGCCCTTCCACCCAACACGAGCCAACAGCGGTCTGTTCTTTTTTCCAGAACGGAGCCCGAGTTTTCAGGTAATCCATTACAAACTCGCAAGCATCAAAAGCTGCCTGGCGATGGCCGCTAGCCACACCAACAAACACGATCGGCTCCCCCGGCTCCAGCGCACCGATACGGTGCAAAACTTCAAGCTTGAGCAATGGCCAACGCTCCCCGGCCTCAACCGCGATCTTGGCCAGAGCTTTTTCGGTCATGCCCGGATAATGTTCCAGAAACATCCCCGCCACTTCACGACCGTCATTGAAATCGCGCACATAGCCGACAAAGCTCACCACCGCGCCCACCCCCAGATTCGCGGCGTGAAGTGCGTTAACTTCAGCGCCAGGGTCAAAGGCCGCCGTTTGTACCCGAATCGCCATGTTCAGCCTCCAGTCACGGGCGGAAAAAACGCCACTTCATCGCCGTCTGCAAGCGGTTCGGCGAGCTTGCACAGTTCTTCATTGCGCGCGCACATCAGATTGGATTCGGCCAGCACCTGCCAGGCACCACCGCGTTGCATCAGGTGCGCGCACAACTGCTCAATGGAGACAAACTCGCCCTCCACGGCTTCGCCATCCAGCCCCAGAACCTCACGATAGCGAGCAAAGAAAACCACTTTGAGCTTCATGACATATCTGCCTGAAAGTGTCCGCTCTTGCCGCCGAGCTTTTCCAGCACGCGCACGTTTTCGATGGTCATGCCGCGATCGACCGCCTTGCACATGTCATAAATCGTCAGGGCCGCGACACTGGCTGCGGTCAGGGCCTCCATCTCGACGCCCGTCTGCCCGGACAGCTTGCAGCGCGCCACGATCAGCACCGCATCGCTGCCCTGGGCAGATAGCTCAACCTTGACGCTGGTGAGCATCAGCGGGTGGCACAGCGGGATCAGGTCCGAGGTTTTTTTCGCCGCCTGGATCCCGGCAATCCGCGCCACGGCAAATACATCACCCTTGGGGTGACCGCCACTGACGATCATTTCCAGGGTTTCAGGGCGCATGCGCACCACCGCTTGTGCCACAGCCTCACGGGAGGTCACCGCTTTATCGGTGACATCGACCATGTTGGCGCGGCCTTGGGAATCTAAGTGAGTCAGCACGGGAAGGTTCTCCAGACAGGGGCTTCGATTGTAAACCCGCGGCTCGGCCCAAGGCCATCGACCCCGCGAATACCGCGTATCAGTACAGGGAATTGGCCGCCCTCAGGCAATCACCGTACAAAGGTCGAAACTTTGGAGAGCTGCTTATGCCTTTTTTTATTGCCATCGCCCTGAGCCTGCTGGCGGGCGCCGCAGTGCCCCTGCAGGCAGGAAGCAACGCCCGACTCGGCGCAGTGTTGGGCCACCCCTTTTGGGCCACAGTAGTCTCACTGCTGATCAGCAGTCTGGCGATTGCGCTGGTGATGCTGATTGTCAAAGTGCCCCGCCCCAACCTCACTGCTCTGCTCACCGGGCCCTGGTGGATCTGGCTCGGCGGGCTGGCCGGGGTGTTTTACATCACCGTGGCGCTGATCAGCGTGCCACGCCTGGGGGCACTGAATTTCATCATGGCGGTGGTGGTGGGCCAGTTGATTATCTCGCTGCTGATCGATTATTTCGGCCTGCTGGGCTTGCCGAAAAGCATGCCTAGCCTGCAAAAACTGCTCGGGGTCAGCGTGGTGCTGGCGGGTTTTGTCATCGCTTCACGGGGCTGAGGGCGCGCTGACCTGCCGGACCAGGTCACGCAACCAGCGATGAGCCAGATCTTCGTCAAAGCGCTGGTGCCATACCTGTACATAGTTGAACGGTGCCACCGTCATAGGCGGTGGCAGCGCCAGCAGCATGCCGCCCAATGGCAGGGTGGCCAGGGTACGGGTGGCCACGGTGAGGATCAGGTCAGTATCGGCAATCATCCCCGGGGCCGCACCCCAGTGCGGGATATTGACCGCAATCCGGCGCTGCAAACCCCGGGCGCGCAGCACGTTATCGACTTCCCCAAGGCTGTTGCCATCCGTCGACACCAGCAAGTGCGGGCGAGCCAGATAGCTGTCCAGGTCAAGCTCACCATTGTCAGGGAGCGAATGACGATTGAGCAGGCAGGTAAAGGTTTCCTCAAACAGCACATCACTGCAGATATCCGCAGGCAGCGTAGGAAAAACCCCAACAGCCAGATCGATCTTGCCCTGTTCGACCTGCTCCAGCATACCCAGGCGGCTGTCCTGGGTGACCACCAGAGAAGTGCCCGGGGCCAGCTCCCGCAGTTGCACCAACAATTTTGGCAGCACAATGGCCGCACCGTAATCGGACATGGCCAGGCGAAAGGTGCGCTGTGAGTCTGCCGGTACAAAGTCGATGGACTGGCCGAACAGCGTTTCGATCTGCCCCAGGATGGCCTTGAGTGGCGCCTGGAGATTTTGCGCCAGGGAGCTGAGCACCACCTCGTTACCCTGGCGAATCAGCAGCGGATCCTCCAGCAACACCCTGAGTTTGTTCAGCGAGTGGCTGATGGCCGGCTGGCTCAAATGCAAGCGAATACCGGTGCGGGTGACGTGTTTTTCCGTGAGCAGCGCATCGAGCACCACCAGCAGATTCAAATCGATATTACGCAGTAACACCTGACGCTCCTGTCTTGGCCAACTCCAGGGCAGCGCAGCATTGCCCAGCGCGCAACCGCCGTTAGCTTACCTGAAGCCAAAACGCGAGTGGGAGCGGGCTTGCTGGCGATGAAAGCGGCGCGGTGTATCTGAGATACCGCGTCGTCTACATCGCGAGCAAGCCCGCTCCCACATTCAAGCTGTTACAAATGCGATTCTGCGTATTCGGCCAGAATCGAGCGAGGTACCCCTTGCAGCGCGATATGCACACCGTTGGGGAAGTCTTTGAAACGCTCCGTGAGGTAGGTCAGCCCCGAACTGGTGGCGGACAGGTAGGGAGTATCGATCTGTGCGAGGTTACCCAGGCACACCACTTTGGAGCCGGCACCGGCACGGGTGATGATGGTTTTCATCTGGTGCGGCGTCAGGTTCTGACACTCGTCAATCAGGATCAGGCTCTGCTGGAAGCTGCGACCGCGGATGTAGTTCAGGGATTTGAACTGCAACGGCACCTTGCTCAGAATGTAGTCGACGCTGCCGTGGGTGTTTTCGTCATCCATGTGCAGGGCTTCAAGGTTGTCAGTAATGGCCCCCAGCCAAGGCTCCATTTTTTCGGCTTCGGTGCCCGGCAAGAAGCCGATTTCCTGGTCCAGGCCCTGCACGCTGCGGGTACAGATAATCCGCCGGTAGCGCTTGCTGACCATGGTTTGTTCAATCGCCGCTGCCAGCGCGAGGATGGTCTTGCCCGAACCTGCCGCCCCCGACAGGTTGACCAGGTGAATATCCGGGTCGAGCAGCGCAAACAGTGCCAGCCCCTGGTAAATATCCCGAGGTTTGAGGCCCCAGGCTTCCTGGTGCAAGAGCGGTTCCTGGTGCATGTCGAGGATCAGCAACTGGTCCTTGCGCACCTCTTTGATCCAGCCGACAAAGCCCTGCTCGTCAATGATGAATTCATTGATATGCACCACCGGCAGGTTCTCGTTCATTTGCACCTGATGCCAGGTACGCCCGTGACCCTGACGGGTTTCAACCTTGTTGACGCGATCCCAGAACGAACCGGTCATGGTGTGATAGCCGCGCGACAGCATCGACACGTCATCTACCAGCTGGTCGGTGCTGTAATCCTCGGACTCGATCCCGCAAGCCCGGGCCTTGAGGCGCATGTTGATGTCTTTGGTCACCAGCACCACGCGCAATTGCGGCTCACGGGCGTGCAAGTCGATCAACTGGTTGATGATGATGTTGTCGTTGAGGTTTTCGGGCAATAGCGCGTTGGGCTCGCGGCGCCTGCTCATCATGATCGACAAAAAGCCTTTGGGTGCGCCTTTGCCGCGCTGGATCGGCACCCCCTTTTCGACGTCATCGGGGGTGGCAACCCCCAGCAATTGGTCGATCAGGCGAATGGCCTGACGGCACTCGGCTGCCACCAGTAATTTGCCGGTTTTGAGCTTGTCGAGTTCTTCGAGCACCGTCATGGGGATCGCGACGTGGTGTTCCTCGAAGTTAAGCATTGCATTTGGATCGTGAATCAGAACATTGGTATCGAGTACATAAAGGATTGGCTGGTTGGAAGAAGGAGTGCGTCCGTGATCATCCATACTCGGTCACCTTTGTGGGAGCCAGTCGACGCAATACCGCAACAGTGCTGCGCCTCGAAGTGACTGCCGTATGACCTGCCCGATGGCGTCCTGGAAGACGCCACCTGTGTCGCAGGTTTCGGCCGTCTGTCTTCGTAATACTCCTAAACGTGTGACAAAAAAAAGCTTTTTTAGCGATTAATGACTTTATTTTTTTGAATGACGAATAGCCTTGGCGAATGCCATAAGCGGTACTAAGGTTAGGTATTAACTGCCTGTTTCTACAGCACTTAGCAGTCTTCCCAACCGAGCCCGCTTTGGGCCGTGGCCTTGAGCAGCCAGGGCAGCGCGGTGCGCACCTTGTCCTGGGTGTCGTGAAACTTGATCACCCCGTGGCGCCACAGCAGCATCAGGCTCAATACCCGTTGTGCCGACTCTTCGGCACCCAGGTTGGCCGCCATGTCCTGGGCATCAATGTCCCACAGTGACACCTGCATGCCCTGCCCCTGAAAAAACGCCCCGCTGTCTTCCCGCCGTTGCCCATAGGGCGGGCGAAACTGTGCCAGATAATTGTCCGGCAAAACCTGCCTGACCAGAGCCACGCTGCGCAGGATCGAATCCTGCCAGGCTTGCCAGTGGCTATGGGAGCGGTACTCCCAGCCCTGCACGCCTACACACTGGTCCTTGTACAGTGCTTGCACGGCCTGACCGCCGCTCTTGTCCAGACGCATCTGCAGGCTGTTGCCCAGCACAAAAAAGCTCGCACGGATCGATTGCTTGCGCAGGTAGTCAGCCAGCCAGTCGGTGGTGCCCGGTGACTGGGTGGGGCCACTGTCGAAGGTCAGCAGGAACAATCGGTCATTCATCGTATCGCCGTTGCTTTCCTGATCGCCAAACAGGGCTATTTCGCTGCTGATTTGCGGAAACAGAGCAGCCTTGCGCAGTTGCTCATCCAGATAGCGCTGGTGAAATTCGCGGCTCGGCTCGGCCCAGGCGACATAAAAGGAATCGTCAGCGATGGCGAACTTGCCAGCCTGCTCGCGCAAACTGTCCATGCCGTCCACGTAATAGCAAAACGACGCATCCTGATCGCAGCTTTGCTGGGCAAAATTGTAGTTGCTCAACAAGCGCTGCCACATTTGCTTGCGCAGATTATCGATGGCATCGACGTTGATGGCCTTGAGGCCCAGGCGTTGTTTGAGTGCGTTTTCATCCAGGGCCTCGCTGATCAGCAAGGCATGGGCGAAGGCCAGGATTTCGGCCCGCGAGGCGACATCGAACAGCGCCGGACTGGTCAATTGCTCGGGCCAGGTGCTGCGATCCAGGGTTGCCGGGGCATTGGGCGCCGCGACTGCGCCAAGACACACCAGCCAGGCCGAGAGAAAATAAGCAATGCGCACGGGTCAATCTCCCTGTGAAAACTGGCAGTACTATAACGCGCCAGACAGAGGCCCTGTGCCGCGTCAGTCGTTACGGGATTGTGGATTTGCTCTCTATTGGCGCCATAGGTGGAGTCAAACCGCCCAACCCCCTAGAATCCCCCCCGACGCTAAAAGGAGACGCCCCCATGCTGATGGTGATTTCACCCGCCAAGACCCTCGACTACGAAACGCCGCCCGCCACAGCACGTTTCACCCAGCCGCAGTACCTGGACCACTCCCAGGAGTTGATCGAGCAATTGCGCGAACTGAGCCCGCAACAGATTGGCGAGCTGATGCACTTGTCCGACAAGCTATCGGGTCTCAACGCCGCACGCTTTGGCAGCTGGACGCCCGCGTTCACCCCCGCCAATGCGAAGCAGGCACTGCTTGCGTTCAAAGGCGATGTGTACACCGGCCTCAACGCCGTGGACTTCAGCGAAGCCGACTTCGACTACGCGCAAACCCATCTGCGCATGCTCTCTGGGCTCTACGGCCTGCTGCGCCCGCTGGATCTGATGATGCCGTATCGCCTGGAAATGGGCACCAAACTGGCCAACGCACGGGGCAAGGACCTGTATGCATTCTGGGGCACACACATCAGCGAATGGCTCAATCAGGCACTGGCCGAACAAGGCGATGACGTATTGCTCAACCTGGCGTCCAACGAGTACTTTTCTGCGGTCAAAAAGCCGGCATTGAGCGCGCGCATCATCAATACCGAATTCAAGGACCTGAAAAACGGCCAGCACAAGATCATCAGCTTCTATGCGAAAAAAGCCCGCGGCATGATGAGCCGGTTCGTGATCAAGGAACGCATCAACAACCCTGAGCACCTCAAGCAGTTCGATGAGCAGGGTTATCGCTTCAGCGCCGAACAGTCGAAACCGGATTTGCTGGTGTTTTTGCGCGACCACGCCCCGCAGTGACAGCGCTGCATGCCTCATGCTGGTAAGTTATAGATATTCCCTGCTAGAGGCGCAGCCATGTTTATCGGCGTATTACTGATCATCACCTGGCTTGTCCTGTTGCTGCGCTACCCGGCCAAGGCATTGCCGGTTTCGCTGGCCGCCGTACTGGGGCTGGCGATAGTTGCCGCGTCGGTGGCGTGGCTGGACAGTCGCGAGGCGGCGCAACTGGCACGCCTGGAACTGCGTATCGTCTATGACCCGGCACAATGCCCGGCAGACCGGCCGCTACAACTGACCCTGAAAAACAGCAATGACGTGCCACTGGTCGAGCTTGGCTGGCGCATCGCCGCCTATGCACCGGGTGACACCGTCAACCTGGCCGACAACCTCTACACCACCCCGCGCTACCGCGGCCCCGGTGAGCTGCAAGCCGGGGCAAGCTGGCAGGACTGCTTGCCGATGCCGCCACTGCGCGCCGGTTATCGCCCGCAAACCCTAGAATTTCGGGCAGAACGCCTGCAAGGCAGTTTTTCCAATTAAGGATGTTCCCATGCTGCGTGTTTTGATCACCGGTTGTTCCAGCGGTATTGGCCGCGCCATGGCCGATGCCTTCAAGGCGGCGGGCCATGACGTCTGGGCCTGCGCCCGCAAGCCTGAGGATGTGGCACGGTTGGCGGCGGCGGGATTTGACGCTGTGCAACTGGACGTCAATGACCCGCAGGGGTTGGAGCAATTGGCCGAGCGCCTGGAGCACTGCGGCGGCGGGCTGGATATGCTGATCAATAACGCCGGCTACGGCGCGATGGGGCCGTTGCTCGATGGCGGTGTCGAGGGTCTGCAACAGCAGTTTGAAACCAATGTATTTTCCATCGTGGGCGTTACCCGCGCGCTGTTCCCGGCGCTGCGCCGCAACAAGGGGCTGGTGGTCAATATCGGCAGTGTTTCCGGCGTACTGGTCACCCCGTTTGCCGGCGCCTACTGTGCCTCTAAAGCTGCAGTACATGCCTTGAGTGATGCCCTGCGCATGGAGCTGGCGCCTTTTGCCATTCGCGTGCTGGAAGTGCAGCCCGGGGCCATTGATACCAGCTTCGCGAAAAACGCCTGCGCCCAGGCCGAGCAACTGATCGGCGAGGGCTCTGCATGGTGGCCCATGCGCGACGGTATTCGCGCCAGGGCCAGGGCCTCACAGGACAATCCCACAGCGGCCACAGCCTTTGCCGACGCGGTGCTCAAGGCCGTCATGAAACCCAAACCGCCAATGTTGTTGCGCTACGGCAATGGCAGCTTCGCCCTGCCACTGCTGGCTGCGCTGGTGCCCGCTGCCCTGCTGGAAAAAATCCTGATGAAGCGGTTTGGCCTCAATACCCGAATCTGAGGCCTCCAATCAGCTGTGGGAGCGGGCTTGCTCAGGCATGAACCTTCATAAAATCGATAAACACCCGTACTTTCAATGGCAGATGGCGAGTATCCGGGTACAACGCGTACACCCCCTGGCGGGTCAGTTGCCACTCGGGCAACAGCCGCACCAGCCGCCCGGCCTGCAGGTCATTCTCGATCAACCAGTCCGGCAGGATCGCCACGCCCTGGCCCGTCAGCGCAAACGCCTGCAGCACCGATGAATTGTCCGCCTTGATCCGCGCCAGCGCTGGATTGGGCTGATAGGGCCTGACCACGCCCGTGGGCAACTCGGTAATGCTCAATTCACCGACCCGCCCATGTTCCAGCCACGGCGTTTGCTCCAGAGCGTGCACACTGTCAATCGGCACCACGCTGGCAACGAACGCCGGTGAGGCCACCGGCACAATCTCGAAGGTACTCAACTGCACGGCACGATGGCTGGAGTCGAGCACCCGACCGAGCCTCAAGGCTACGTCAAAACGCTCGGAGATCAGATCCGCGTGGGTCGAAGAGGTCGACAGCTGGACATTCAGGTCAGGGTGCAAGGCGCGAAACAGCTCCAGCGCCGGCACCACTTTGGCCAGTGCATATTCCACCGTGGTCGTGATGCGCAATGTGCCCTTGAGTTCGGTGTGCTCGCTGCGCGCTTCGTCAATCGCCAGCCGGGCCGCTTCCAGCATGCTCAGGCAATGCACATAAAAACGCTCCCCCGCTTCAGTCAGCGCCAGCCGCCGGGTGTTACGCGTGAGCAGAGTCACCCCCAGCTCAGCCTCGAGGCGCTTGATATTGAAACTGACCACGGCACGGGTTTGCCCCAGTAAATCAGCCGCTGCGGTAAGGGAACCGGCTTCGACTACGGCCTTGAAGGTGTCGAACCGATCGAGGCTAACCATGTAATAACCCGCTAATTGTCAAAATAATTTTGACAATCTAGCAGCGGCCGGACGGTTCCTCCACCCGCTAAAGCTGCTTATTGTGCGCTCTGCTGACAAGGAGCCAACCATGGCCTACCGCAACAAGATCGCGTTGGTGTATTTGCTGGGCTTTGCCCTGGATCTGGTGAATATGTTCGCCGCCGCCATTGCTTACCCGCAAATCAGCCAGCAGTTGCACGCGTCTGTTACGCAGCTGGCGTGGATCGGCAATGCCTATATGCTCGGCCTGACACTGATCATTTTACCCAGCGTGTGGCTGGCAGCCGTGTTCGGCGAAAAGCGCCTGATCATGGCCTCACTGCTGATGTTCAGCGTGGCGTCAGGGTGCGTGGCGCAGTCGGGCTCAATTGAAGCCCTGATTGGCTGGCGTCTGCTGCAGGGGCTGGCGGGCGGCTTGTTGATTCCGGTGGGGCAAGCCATGGTCTATCGCCACTTCCCCGTGCGGGAGCGGGCACGCCTGACTTCGGTGATCTTGCTGGTCGCGCTGCTGGTCCCCGCATTGTCGCCGGTTGTGGGCGGCTGGGTGGTCGAGGCATGGTCGTGGCGCGGGGTGTTTTACGCCAATCTGCCACTGGCCCTGCTTGCCCTGTTGCTGGCCGCCTGCTGGCTTGCATCGGAACCCCGCCCTGCTTCGCGCCCTGCGCTGAGTTATCAAAGCGTGGCGGTGGGCGCCCTGAATATGGCGCGTTTGCTCAAAAGCCCGCTGCTGCGCGTCGCCATGCTGACCTATCTGTTTATTCCCGGAATTTTTATCGGCACTCAACTGGTGAGCATTCTGTATCTGCATCAACTGGGCTTGAGCCCTGCGCAAACTGGCGCGCTGATGCTGCCTTGGGCGCTGGCATCGGCACTGGGCATCAGTTTGAGCCGTTACCAATTCAACCGTCTGGGGCCAAAACCGCTGCTTGTACTGGGCATGACAGCTCAAGCCCTTGGCATCGGTCTACTGACCCGGATTGATGCTTCAGGCACGTGGCTGCCAATCGCCCTGTATGGGCTGATGGGCTTTGGTGGCAGCCTGTGCAGCAGCACTGCACAAAACACGGCCTTTATCGATATCACGCCCGAGCATATGGGTCAGGCCAGCGCACTATGGAACATCAACCGGCAATTGAGCTTCCTGCTTGGCCCGGCCCTGATGATGGCCCTGTTTGGCGCATTGACCGTAATCACCTCGACGCCCCACGCCTTTGCCCTATGCTTTGCCATCGGTTGTGCGTTGACGCTGGTGCCGCTGGTTCCCGTTCTTCGCCTTGATACATCCCGCGTGCTGGCCTTGCTCGCACCCTGACCTGGAGATTTTGATGACTGATTATGCGAGCTACTTCGACCTGGTAAGCGAAACCCACGTCGAGATTGAAGGCTGGTTTTCCGGCCTGGAACCCGGCGTGTTGCCCGTTTTACTGGGACGTTTTTCGCCGCAGTTTTCGATGATTGCGCCCAGCGGCACAGTGCTGGATATCGATGGCGTTGAAGCACTGTTTGAACAACTGCGCGGTGCGCGCCCGGGTCTGAACATCACCCTCAGCGAGTTCAAGGGCATTGCCCTGCACGCGGGCGGTGCAGTGGTCAGTTATCGCGAGCTGCAGGAAGAGCACAACGGCAACCGCACCGACCGCCGCGCCACCGTGGTATTCGAGAAAGACGCCAGCGGCAAGGTGCTGTGGCGGCATTTGCATGAGACATTCAGCGCGGATTAAACCTCGATTACCTGTAGCCGCTGAGGAGCGAAGCGAGGCTGCGATGGGTTGCGAAGCGACCCCGGGCTTTTGAAGGTCCTTCGGCCCTTATCGCCGCCTGCGGCAGCGGCTACACAGACTTAATGCGGGTCAACGATCACCGTACAGGTCGTACCCGCTGCCAGCAGGAAGCCATCGGGGATCTCGTCAATATGGATCCGCACCGGCACCCGCTGGGCCAGACGCACCCAGTTGAACGTCGGGTTAACGTCAGCCACCAGCTCACGGCTTTCGGGGTTATCGCGGTCGTAGATACCCCGCGAGATGCTTTCCACATGGCCCTTCAATACTTCACCGCTCATCATTTGCAGATCGGCTTTGTCGCCCACGCGGATATGCGGCAGTTTGGTTTCCTCAAAGAAGCCATAAACCCAGAACGAATCCTGGTCGATCACGGCCATTTTCGGATCGCCCACCCGCGCATAGTCGCCGCGATGCACATTAAGGTTGGTCACGTAGCCATCGACCGTGGCCAGTACCTTGGTGCGTTTGAGGTTGAGCTGCGCCGCGTCCAGTTGCGCCAGGGCATGCTGGTAGTCGGCCAGGGCCGAGTCGGCAATGTTGCTGGCGTCGTCACGGTTCTCGCGTGAGATCACCAGGCTGTCCATGTCGGCCCGGCGATGGGCGTTGACCTTGCGCATTTCCCAGGTCGCCTTGCGGGATGCCACCAGCGACTGGGCTTGTTTGACCATGATTTCGTAGTGTTCAGGGTCGATTTCCAGCAGCACGTCGCCCTTTTTCACCAACTGGTTATCCTTGACCGGCACACCGACCACATAGCCGTTGACGTCGGCAGCCACGTTGATGATATCGGCCCGCACCCGTCCATCACGGGTCCACGGGGTGTTCATGTAATGTTCCCACAGGGTTCGGCCGATCCATATCGCAAGGGCCAAAACCAGCAAGGTGGCAAGCAGGCTGAAGAACTTTTTCATCGGATCGGTCTCAACGGTAAACAGTGAGCGCCATGGCGCCAAAAAGACAAGCAAACAGGCTCAGGCGCAGCAGCGCCGGGTGCCAGAAGAAGCGGTACAGGTCGTAGCCGGAAAACAGTCGGTCAAAGCCCCATGCCAACCCCGCCGCGATAAAAAACATCAGGGTCATGGTGGGCATGTAGACGCCGTGGAAGGCGATTTCACGAGGCATGTTCAAGTCCTTGCGGCTGGGCATAAGCGGCCAGCGGCGATTGCGGGTCAAGCAGTGATGTACGGATAAAATGCAGGTAGCTTTGCACCCGGACCAGCGCCGAAGTGTCGAAGTTGCGGGCAAAGGGTTCGTCGGTGGACTGCACGCGGCTGATGGCGTGGTCGACGGCGATCAACGCACGTTCCAGGTTGCTTTCGCTGGGGGCGATAAACAGCCGCACCAGCGCCCGGCCCATGACCCGGATGGCTTGGCGCCACGGCTGGGCCTCGGCATACGCCGGGTGAACCGGCAAAATGGCCTGTTCCTTGCGCAGCTCGATAATTGCGTGACCGACTTCCAGCACCACAAACATCCAGCGCAGCAATTGGCGTTGAACCTGCGGCTTGCCAGCGGCCAGGCCATAAGCCTGATGCATCAGGTCGCGGGTACGGCTTTCCAGGCTGGAGCTCAGGCCGCGCAATTTGCCACTGATGGCGTACACCACTTGCTCACGCAGATCCTGCTCCAGACGGCTCCACAACCAGCGGCTGTTGGGCGGCAGGATAATCGCACCGGCAGCGGCACACACCAGCATGCCCATGACCATCGCTATGTAGTCGTTGATGAACTGGTACGGGTTGTAGATCGTCAGGTTGTCGGGGACCGAGCCGGTGCTGAAAAAGATCAGCAAGCCCAGGCCGACACCGGCGTAGTTGGCCCGCGACGTCAGGAACGAACCGAGCACGATCACCGGCGTCAACACCAGGCACAACAGCGGAAAACCGTCGATATGGGGCAGCACGAAGAACATTTCGACAAAGCCGATCAACGCCCCCAGGAAGGTCCCGCAAGCCATCTGGAAAGCCATGCGTTTGGGGTTGGGCGTGGCTGCCGACAAGCCCACCGTGGCGGCGGCGATCAGGGTCATCATGGCGCCGCTGGGCCAGGCGGTCATCACCCAGTAGGTGCCGAGCACGGCCAGGATAAACGCTGCCCGAATCCCGGAAGCGGCCGCCGACCACCAGTTGGTCTGCGAAATAAACGGTTGGTCCCAACGCTCCCGTTCGTGGGTGTGATCGGCCAGCGAGGCGTGGGTCAGCGCGTAGTTGTGCAGGTCGTCGACAAAGCGGAACAGCAGCTCGTAGGCGGTGTTGAAGTCGAGGAAGTCAGACGGGCTGGGTTCGCTTTCCAGAAACCTGACCCGCAACGCACGCACATGCCCTGGCAGGCTCGCCTTGAAGGCATCCAGTTGCTCGGCGAGCAAGGCCGCGTCTTTATCCGTCAACGAGCGACCGGCATAGGTGTCGAGCAACTGCGCCAGGATCTCCAGCTCCGGCTCGATGGCCGACACTACGTCCACCACACCACGGCTGCGCAAACGTGCAAGCAACTGGTGCAAGGCATTGAAGCGCGTAGTAATGGCCATGAACTCGCTGTTCAAACGACTCAGGCGGCCACTGCGACGACGCATATGCGGGTCTTCAAATACGGTCACGCTGCGCATGCCTTCGAGGCCCACGCTTTCACCGATAAAACGCACGTTGCTGGCCTCGTAGGCCTCCTGGGAGGACTGGCCACGCAGGCCTTCGGCAACAAAACCGGCAAATACGCCAAAGCGTTTGTACAGCGCGTCATGCATTGCTGCGCCAGCCGTTTTGGGCAGGATCGCAGCGCTGACCACGGTGGAGCAGAGAATGCCCAGCGAGATCTCCAGCACCCGCCACACCGCGGCCATAAAGGCGCCATCGGGGTGGGCCAGGGCAGGCAGGCCGACCATTGCAGCGGTGTAACCGGCCAGCACAAAACCATAAGCACGGAAGTTGCGGCAGCGGGCAGCACCGGCGGAGCAGATGCCCACCCAGATCGCCATCGCACCGAGAAACAGCACGGTGTTCTGCGCGAACAGGGCGATCAGCGCCACCATCACCGCCGAGCCGGTCAGGGTGCCCAAAAACCGGTAAAAGCTTTTGGCGAACACCTGGCCGCTTTGCGGCTGCATCACGATAAACACTGTGATCATCGCCGTGCGCGGTTGCGGCAGCTCAAGACGCATGGCCAGCCACAGGGTCAGAAAGGCGGCGACCAGCACTTTGAAAATATGTACCCAGGTCACGCCATCGCTGCGTGCCCAGTCAAAAAAGCCACGGCGCCATTCCAGGGAATACAGCCAGCGTACCGGGGCGGGCAAGTGGTTCATCTACAGGCTCTCAAAATTAGCCATCGGGGGTTTAGTGGTTGAACAGCGCCATGACGGCCGGCGGTTTGTCGGGCACATAGCGATCGTCTTTGGGCACATCGTTGCCAGCGCCAAGGCCACCACCCAGTGCTGTTACCAGCTCGGCGTGGGCGCTCAGGCGGGCGGCCTGGACCTGTTGCTGGATCTGCTGTTGTTTGAACAGCAGGGTTTGCGCATTGAGCACGTTGAGGTAGTCGGTCAACCCGCGCTGGAACGCGACCACGGCGATGTCGTAGGTTTTTTGCGCGGCCTGCACCGACTCGGCGGCGAAGACCTGCTGTTTTTCCATCGACTCGCGCTTGATCAACTGATCGGAAATGCCCTTGAGCGCTGTCACCAGGGTCTGGTTGTACTTGGCCACGGCCATGTCATAGCCACCAGAGGCCACGCCCAGCTCCGAGCGCAGGCGACCGCCATCGAAGATCGGCAGGGAAATCGCCGGGCCGACGCTGTAAGTGAGCTTTTTGGAGGTCAAAAACTCCAGCGCGCCGCCACCCGTGGCGATAAAGCCCAGGCTGGCCGTCAGGTCGACGTTGGGGTAGAAACCGGCGTGTGCCACATCGATGCCGCGGGCCTGCGCTGCCACTTCCCAGCGACTGGCAACCACGTCAGGACGCTGCCCCAGCAATTGCGCAGGAAGGCTCGACGGCAGTTTCAGCGCAGTGGCCAGCGCCAGGGTCGGACGCTTGAGGCGTGCGCCCTCCCCCGGGCCTTTACCGGCCAGCGCGGCCAACTGGTTGCGAGTCAGGGCGATTTCTTCTTCCTGGGCGTCGATCTGGCGATGAATCTCGGGCAGCGGCGCTTGCGCCTGACTGACTTCAAAATGGGTGCCTATACCGCCGTCCAGACGCTTTTGCGCCAGGTCGAGAATCTGTTCTTGCTGGTGCAGGGTCGATTCGACGATATCGAGCTGGGCGTAATGCAACGACAACTGGATATAGGCGCGAATCACGTTGTTCTGCAGTTCGAGCTGGGCCTGGCGGGCCTCGGCCGCACTCATGTGCGCCATGTCCACGGCCTGCTCGCTGGCATTGCTTTCGCGGCCCCACAGGTCGAGGTTAAAGCTGAAGCCCAGGGCCGCGGCGTTGTCGAAAGTGGTAGCGCTGTCCAGGGCCCCCGGGCCATAGAGTTGGTCCGAAGGCCACTTATGGCGCTTGAGCGTCGAATCAGCATTGATTTGCAGCGACTCGGCCGACTCGGCAACCCCGGCCATGGCTCTGGCCTGACGCACACGGGCTGCAGCCATTGCCATCGTTGGGCTACCCTGTACGGCAAGGCTGATCCACTCATCCAGTTGCGGGTCGCCATAAGCGTGCCACCATTGGGCTTTGGGCCAGTTCGCGTCTTTCGCGGCGCTTTGAATCGCCTCGTCGGTGGCCAGCGTATTGGCGGGAAGCATGCTGCCCTTGGGCGCGATGCCACCAAAACCAATGCAACCGTTTAATGCTAACGATAAAGCCAGAACACTGAGGGCTTTAAGCTCTCTGCTGATGCGACGCTGCACTGCTGCAAATTCCTGAAAAGGAGGGAGGATGAGGCTTGAGATAGAGAAGTCTATGACTTGGCAGGCACAACGATAAGCGGGCATAAATGTGAATCTTTATTACCGTTCTTGGGATAATCCGTTGGTCGAATGAAAAGCGGCCTGTAAAGCCTGAAACTTCATGTCACAATTTGTTGCTGTGTAATTGGTTGCTGTCCCCTATATCGCCCCTTGAGAGCACTTCATGGACACTTTGCAAAACATGCGCGCCTTCAGTTGTGTGGCCGAAGCCGGAAGTTTCACGGCCGCTGCCGCCATGCTGGACACCACCACTGCCAACGTCTCGCGCGCGGTCTCCAACCTTGAGGCCCACCTGCAAACACGCCTGCTGAACCGCACCACACGCCGCATCGCCCTGACCGAAGCCGGCAAACGCTATTTGCTGCGCTGCGAGCAAATTCTGGCCTATGTCGAAGAGGCCGAAGCCGAGGCCAGCGACGCCCACTCGCGCCCCGCCGGACAATTGAAAGTGCACACCATGACCGGCATCGGCCAGCACTTCGTGATCGACGCCATTGCCCGCTACCGCAAGGCCCACCCGGATGTGACCTTCGACCTGACCCTGGCCAACCGCGTGCCGGATCTGCTCAACGAGGGCTACGACGTGTCCATCGTGCTGGCCAGTGAACTGCCGGACTCGGGCTTTGTGTCCCAGCGTCTGGGCATTACCTACAGCATCGTCTGTGCATCGCCTGCCTATGTAAAAGCCAACGGCACCGCCAGCAAACCCAGCGATCTGCTCAACCATTCCTGCCTGCGCCTGGTCAGCCCGGTGATTGCCCTGGACAAATGGGTGTTCGAAGGCCCGGAAGGTCAGGAAATGGTGCTGATCAATTCTTCGCCGTTTCTGGTCAACTCGGCCGACGCGATGAAAACTGCGATCACCAGCGGCATGGGCGTCGGCGTGCTGCCGGTGTACGCCGCCATCGAAGGCCTGCGCAACGGCACGCTGGTGCGCATGCTGCCCAAGTACCGCTCTCAGGAACTGAACCTGTACGCCATCTACCCGTCGCGCCAGTACCTGGATGCCAAGATCAAGACCTGGGTCGAGTACCTGAAAAGCTCGTTGCCGGAAATTCTGGCGGCGCATCAGACGGAACTGGCCACCTATAGCTGATTGCGCTATCTGGCCGCTACCGGGCGACGCCAATGGCCATGAACTCGTTGTTGAGTAACCGGGTACAGGGTCATTGGCGACAACCGGCAAAGTTTCAGGCGCTGAACCCGCCATCCGCCGTCAGGCTCGCACCGGTGATGTAGCCACTCTCCGGGCCTGCAAGGTAGGCCACAAAACTGGCAATTTCATCCGCCTTGCCATAACGACCAATGGCCATCAACGGGATCAGGCTTTCGGCAAAATCACCCGTCGCCGGATTCATGTCAGTGTCCACCGGCCCCGGTTGCACGGTGTTGATGGTAATGCCCCGTGGCCCCAGGTCGCGCGCCAGGCCTTTGGTCAAACCCACCAGTGCCGACTTGCTCATGGCGTAGGGTCCACCACCCGCGAACGGCATGCGCTCGGCATTAGTGCTGCCAATATTGATGATGCGTCCGCCCTCGGTCATGTAGCGGGCCGCCGCCTGGGTCGCGATAAAAACACTGCGCACATTGATGGCCAGGGTGCGGTCGAAATCTTCCAGACTGAAATCCTCCAGCGGCCCCACCGCCAGCACGCCCGCGTTGTTGACCAGAATATCGAGGCGGCCAAAGGCTTTGACGGTGCTGTCGACCGCAGCACGAATCGCCTGGGCATCGGCACTGTCCGCATAAATGGCCAAAGCCTTGCTGCCGCTGGCAATCAGGCTGTTCTGCAATTGCTCAGCCTTGGCCGCTGAACTGACGTAGGTAAATGCGACCGCCGCTCCCCCGGCTGCCAGCCGTTTGACGATAGCGGCCCCGATCCCCCGCGAACCGCCTTGAATCAGTGCAACTTTGCCCTGAAGACTATTGGTACTCATAAATGACTCCAATGATGCAAGGCGGGATGCCTTGTAAGGCGACGAGTATCGGCCTCACCTGAGTGGCCGGGTAGCGCCTTGTTGCTATAGCCCAGCAAGCCAAACGTTATGAAAAAACAGTGCACAAGGCCCTGGGCTGCAGCCGGGCGCTGCAATAATCCGCAAGGAATGTTAGCGTGCTTACATTCCCGACAGCCGATGAGTCTTGTTCAGATGAGCCTTTCCAGCACCAAGAAAACCGTACTTGCCTTCAGCCGCGTCACCCCCGAGATGATCGAGCGCCTGCAACAGGATTTCAACGTCATCGCGCCCAACCCCAAGCTGGGCGATATCAACGCCCAATTCGAAGAGGCACTGCCCCACGCCCACGGTCTGATCGGCGTCGGCCGCAAACTGGGGCGCAAGCAGCTGGAAAATGCCCGGCAGCTTGAGGTCGTCTCCAGCGTCTCGGTGGGTTACGACAACTACGATGTCGACTACTTCAACGAACGCGGCATCATGCTCACCAATACCCCGGACGTGCTGACCGAAAGCACCGCCGACCTGGGTTTTACCCTGATCATGAGCAGCGCCCGTCGGGTCGCCGAGCTGGACGCCTGGACCAAGGCAGGCCAGTGGCAAGCCAGCGTGCCGCCGGCCCTGTTTGGCAGCGATGTGTACGGCAAGACCCTGGGCATTGTCGGCATGGGTAATATCGGCGCAGCCGTTGCCCGTCGTGGTCGCCTGGGTTTCAACATGCCCATCCTGTACAGCGGTAACAGCCGCAAGGCCGCACTTGAACAAGAATTGGGCGCACAATTTCGCAGCCTCGACCAGTTGCTGGCCGAAGCTGATTTCGTGTGTCTGGTGGTGCCATTGAGCGAGAAAACCCGGCATCTGATCAGCCAGCGCGAACTCAAGCTGATGAAGCCGAGCGCCATTCTGGTGAATATCTCCCGTGGCCCGGTGGTCGACGAACCGGCACTGATCGAAGCCCTGCAAAACGGCACCATTCGCGGCGCTGGCCTGGATGTTTACGAGAAAGAGCCCCTGAGCGATTCACCGCTGTTCCAGCTCAAGAATGCCGTGACCCTGCCCCATATCGGCTCGGCCACCCATGAAACCCGTGAGGCGATGGCCAACCGTGCGCTGGCCAACCTGCGCAGCGCCCTGCTGGGTGAGCGCCCGCAAGACCTGGTCAACCCGCAGGTGTTCAAGGGCTGACGCAAGGCCTGTTGTGGGAGCGGGCTTGCTCGCGATGGCAGCGACGCGGTGTATCAGTCACACCTCGGCGATCCAATCGCGAGCAAGCCCGCTCCCACAGGGGTGTACAGACTTACGCCAGCTTGGCGTTCAATGCCACCGGTTTGGGTTTGCGAAACACCAGCACGTTACCCAGCATCACCAGCACCAACCCGGCCAACGCCGGGGGGGTCCACTGGTAGCCTTCGGCAAAGGCCGACACATTCAGCGCCACCAGCGGGAACAACACCGTGCAATAGGCAGCGCGCTCCGGCCCCATGCGCCCGACCAGCGTCAGGTACGCGGTAAAGCCGATCACCGAGCCCGGTATCACCAGGTACAACAGCGAACCGATATAGCGTGTGTTCCATTCCATATCGAACGGGATACCCCTTAGCGCGCAATACACCGCCAGCATGCTGGCACCATAAAGCATGCCCCAGGCATTGGTGGTCAGCGGCTTGAGCCCGGCTTTCTGTTGCAGGCTCGAAAGCATGTTGCCCGCCGAAAAACACAGGGTACCGATCAACGCCAGCCCCAGCCCGAGGGCAATGTGCGGCGTCGCGGTATGCCCGCTCAACTCCGGCCAGAACAGCAAGCCCAGCCCGAACATCCCCAACGCACCACCCGCAATCACGTTGCGGGCGATTTTCTGCTTGAAGAAAATCCGCGCATTCAGCGCGTTCCACAACGTCGCAGTAGAAAACACCACCGCGATCAACCCCGTGGTCACCCACTGGCTGGCGGTCAAAAAGCACATAAAGTTGACGCAAAACAGGCACAACCCCTGGGCCAGGCAAATCATGTGCCCGCGCCGGTTCATCACCTGCAACTTGCGGCTGAGCAACAGCACGGCAAACAGCACCAGCGCCGCCAGGCCAAAGCGGTAAACGATGGACACGGGAATCGCCACCACCCCCAGTTGCAATTTGAGGGCGATCCAGGTGGTGCCCCAGATCAAGACAGTCATCACATATAAAAACAGGTTCATGGCGCACTCCAGACAATGGCCTTCAGTCTGGGCCCGCTGCCTGGGCCGCACTTGCAGATTCTTGCGCTTTTGTTGGCCCGGGGCTGGCAGCCGCAGTGCGACGGAGTAGGATGCGAACATGCCCGCATTCGATACCCTGCAAGTCTTCCAGTCCATGAACAGCTCGCCCAATGCCCGTCTGGAGCACAGTGCCGAGCTGGGTGAAGGCATGGCCGCTGCTTTGTGGACCAACCACCACGATGCCCGTGAATATGAAGCACCGACGCACCACACCTTGTCGTGCTATATCTCCGGCGGCACCGGTACTTTCAGACGCGAACAACCGGGCGCCAAGGGCTCACCGGGCAAGCTCTGCGTGCTGCCCGCCGATCACCAATCGGCGTGGGTGATCAATGGCGAAATACGCCTGGCCCATGTGTATGTCAGCCAGGAGCAATTTGCCCTGGGCTGCATCGCCCTGCTCGACCGCGAACCCCGGGAGATGCAACTGCGGGAACTGACCTTTCAGGATGACGAACAGCAAACCCGCCGCTTTCATCAACTGATCCAGACCAACTGGGACGAGCCCGGCGAACGCCTGCTGACCAGTAGCCTGGCCAGCGCTCTGCTCGACCATGCCGTACTGACCCAGGTGGGCCTGCGTGACGGGCTGCAACTCAAGGGCGGGTTGGCGGCGTACCAGCGGCGCCAATTGATTGATTACATCGAACACCGGCTGGCCGAACCGCTGAACATCGGCCAATTGGCCGCGCAATGCGCGCTGTCGCCTTACCATTTTGCCCGCATGTTTCGCGAAAGCTTTGGCGTACCGCCCCATCAATACCTGCTGGCCCGACGCCTGGCACGCGCCCGCGACCTGCTGCGCAACAGCGCCCTGGCGTTGGGCGACGTGGCACTGGCTTGCGGCTTCGCCAGCGCCAGCCACTTCGCCAACCGCTTCAAGCAAAGCCTGGGCGGTACACCGGGGGCATATCGGGCGGTGTTCAGGTAACGCCGGCGGCCTTAGAACTCCAGAGTGCTGGAAAAGGTGAGTTGCCGCGCGTCGCCGATGGAGACAAAGGTGCGGCTGGCGGCCGAGGTGTAGTAGGTGCGGTCGAAAAGGTTTTTGACGTTGACCTGGAATTTGACCTTTTGCCCTTCAACCCTGGTGTCGTAGGTGGCAAAGGCATCTGCCACGGTGTAGCCCGGCAGGTCGAAGTCGTTCAGGGCATCCCCCGCCCGTTCGCCTACATAGCGCGCGCCCGCGCCTATGCGCAGTTTGTCACCGCCCACGATGCTGCCAAAGTCATACACCGCCGACAGCGAACCGCTGTTCTTGGCCACGTTTTGCAGGCGCATGCCCTGGTAGGTGGTGTCTTTGGTCACCTCGGCATCGGTGTAGGCATAGCTGCCGATCAGACTCCACTGGTCCGTCAGCTGGCCACTGACGTCCAGTTCCAGACCCCGGGAACGAACTTCACCCGCGGCCGAATATGCGGTGACATCGTCCACCGTGGAGGACACCAGTACATTGCGCTTTTTGATGTCGTACAAGGCCAGGGTGCCGGTGATGCGGCCCGGGATATCCAGCTTGGCCCCCAGTTCCCAGGATTTCGACTGCTCCGGCGCGATGGAGGAGTCCAGTACCACACCCCCCGTCAGCGGAGCGATGGAGGAGTTGGGCTTGAACGATTCGGTGTAGCTGCCATAGAACGACAGTTCATCGGTGTAGCGGTACACCAGCCCGGCCCGGGGGATCCATTTCACCCCGTTGGTATCGGTGCTGGCCTTGAACGGAATGCTTTTGCCCGCCAGTTGGTCGTACTTCTGAAAGCGCGCGCCCGCCACCAGAATCCATTGGTCGGTGAGATGGATCGAATCCTGGGCGAACAGCGAATCACTGCGCAGCAGATCGGTCTGGTTGCTGTCGCTGGCGCTCACGGTGGTACCGGCGACTTCATTGCCATACACCGGGTTTTCGTAATTGAAGGTGGACTGGCTGTCCTGGCGGATCAGCTCGGCACGGTAGATTTTGCGGTATTCGTCGTCCACGCCAAACACCAGATCATGCTGCATGCCAGCGGCCTGAACCTTGCCCTGCAAGCTGAAGGTGCTGAAGCGGTCGGTGGTGATGGCGCCTTTGGTGCCGTCCATTTTGCGCGTCAGGGTGCCGTCGGAGTTGACCTTGGTAACCCGAACCTGGCTGGCGTCGTAGGTTTCACGGTTCCAGCTGTAGCCGAAATGGGTTTTCCAATCGTCGTTGAGGTCGTGATCGACTTCAAGTCGGTACAGGTCCGAGCGCCCTTCCATGTTGTTGAACGGCTCGTCCAGGCGGCGAGTGGCCGGAATGTCCAGCGGATGGTTGGTCGCCGGATTGATGGCCGTGCCACGGTCGAACGGGGTCAGAAATTCGCGATGCTCATAGGCCAGCAGTACTTGGGTGTTGTCGCCATACCAGGCCAGCGACGGCGCGATCAGGGTTTCGCGATGCACACCAAAATTGCGCCAGTAATCTTCGTCTTCATGGTCGATGATCATCCGGTAGGCCAGCCCCGAATCACCCAGCGGCCCGGTGCTGTCGAGGCTGCCGCCCCCGCCGTTTTTGCCCGCACCGTAGGTTGATCCGCGCACTGTCACAGCGTTGTACTGCTCCAGCTGGGGCTTTTTGCTGACCACGTTGACGACACCGCCCGGGTCCTGAATCCCGTAGAGCAACGAGGCCGGGCCCTTGAGCACCTCGACCCGCTCGGTAGCAGCATTCATCGCCCGTCCCTGCACCAGCGGCATGCCGTCGCGCATGATCGAACCGTCACGGTTGTCGCCAAAGCCGCGCTTCATCACCGAGTCCTGGGTGCTGCCCAGCGTGTTGCCCTGGGTGATGCCGCTGACATTGTTCAGGGCGTCATCCAGATTGCGCGGCGCCTGGTCGCGAATCACCTGTGCGGCGACCACGTTGATGGTTTGCGGCACTTCCATGGTCGAGCCCGTGCCGCGCATCACCGAAGTGGTGGCTGGCGGCTGGTAGCTGGTGTCGGTTGAGGCCAGCGAGGTAATGCTGGTGGCCCCTAGGTTCAGGGCCCCTGCCGTGGGCTGGGGTTCCAGGGCAAAGGTGTTGGCGTCGGTGCGGCGCACGTTGAAGCCCGACTGCGCGAGCAACTGCTGCAAGGCCTGGTCGGCACTCATGCGCCCCTTGAGCGCCGGCGCTTGCAGACCAAAGGGGGCTTCATCGGTGTAGACCACGCTCAGGCCGGTCAGCCGGGAAAAGTCGTTGAGCGCCTGGGGCAGTGGTTTGGCCGGCTGGTTGAAATCAAACAATGCACCCGCCTGCTGTTGCGGCGACTCGGCAGCCATTGCCGCACAAAGCGGGTTTAGCGCCAGCCCGGCCATCACGAATGCAGAAGCTCCCAACCACTGTTTCACCGAACTTGCCCTGGACTTCATGCTCATGACCTGTGTGTTGACCTGATACGGAATACGAATTTTTCGCATTTTCAAGCACTACACGGATGGGGACGGGGTTTACCTCACCTGCAGCTGAAAAATAATCCCGGATGTGGGAGCGGGCTTGCTCGCGATCGGATCACCGCGTTGTGCCTGGCGAACCGAGCTGCCTGCATCGCGAGCAAGCCCTCTCCCACAGGGATATGTGGTGGGCGCGTCAACGCAACACAATCAGCCCGAGCACGTTGTGCTGCTCAAACCCGAGCACGCCCTGCAACGAGTTGAGCACCGCCTGCGGGTCCTGGCTGGGGAAACTGCCGCTGATTTTCCTGGCACCCAGCTGACTGTTGAGCAGCACAATCTGGCCCGGGTAATAACGTTTGAGATCGGCCACAACATCAACCAGCGGGGTTTTGTAATAGCTCAGCCAACCCGAGCGCCAGCCCAGGCGTGCCTGGCTGTCGACGCGATGCACGGCATCGGTAACCCCGGCGTCGTAGGCTATTTGTTGATCGGCAGTAAGGATCTGCTGCGCAGCATTCTTGCCCGCCTTGACCCCTACCCGCCCGGACAACACGGTGACTTGCGCACCCCCCGGTTGCAGACGTACCTCAAACTCGGTACCCAGTACCCGTGCCTCACCACCGTCGGCATCCACCACAAAGGGCTCGCCGGTGTGGGTCACGTGAAAAAATGCCACGCCGCGGCGTAACTGCACATGGCGTTCACCGCCACTGAAATTCACCGCAATGGCGCTGTCGGCATCCAGCGTGACCCGGGATTGATCAGCCAGCACCACAGTGCGCACTTGCCCAGGCGCACTCACATAGTCCGCGCCCAGATCGTCCACCCAGCGCGCCGGCTGCCAACCGGCAAACACACCGACCATCAGCAACAGGCTCGCAGCCATGGCCAACCCGCCAGACCAGTGCCACAAGCGGCTGCGCCGGGATTTATCCATTACCGACAGGTAACGCTGCATGGCCAGCGACTCTTCGTCGGCCAGGGTGGCACCGGCCACCTCGCTCAACTCCCACACCACCTGGGCCTGGGCATAGGCCTCGGCGTGGGCCGGGTCAGCCAGCAGCCAGCGACTGAAAGTGGCCTGATCGCCACTGTCCGGCTGATCGTGCAACACACTGAGCCATGCCAGCGCGGCGCGCTCCTGCTCGGCAGTAACGGGAATTCTTGAACGACTGATCACAACGCTTTCCCTGATGGCGGCTCTCGCAGGCTGGCCTTGCAAGCTTCCAGGGCGCGCATCATATGTTTTTCGACGGCACTTTGGGACACGCCCATGGCCTTGGCAATCTCGGCATAGGTGCGACCGTGAATGCGGTTGAGCAAAAAAATATGCCGCGTGCGCTCGGGCAGGCTGCGCAAGGCCGATTCGACCTGGCGCAAATCATTACCGGCCTCCAGGGCTGCCTGAGGCTCACAGCTTTTGGCGTCCGGTTCGGGTTGCCAGTGATGGCTGACCCGCTCGCGCGTGCCTTCGCTGCGCAAATGGTCGATGGCGATATTGCCCGCACAGCGCAGCAGATAGGTGCTCAACTCTTCAACCTGCACCAGTGGCCGCCGCCAAAAACGCAGAAACAGATCCTGCACCAGATCGGCAGCCGTGGCCCGACAACCCACGCGGCGGCTCACCAACGCTTCCATTTGCGGGCGCTGGCTGAGAAACACCTGCAGGAAATGCGCTCGTCCATGGCGCGCTTCGCTGTTGGGGCCATCCTTGAGTTCAGGTGGGGTCATGGAGATCAATGCGCAGGTCAAATAAGGAAAGCGATACTAATGATAAATATTCTCATATGCAAAAGCAGATGACAGGCTGCGTGGCAGCCATTGATAAGAGGTGATTGCTCAATGCAATAAGCCACCACTACAATGCGAACAATTCTTGTTCTCTAAAGCGTTATTCAGCGCAGCCGGAGTGGTCGTTGCCGCAGTCAAACACCGTCGAGGTTCTCTATCAGGACCACCACAGCTGGCTCACGGGCTGGTTGCGGCGCAAGCTCGGTTGCCCGCAAAGTGCCGCCGACCTGGCCCAGGACACTTTCATGCGCCTGCTGACCGCGCGAGAAACCCCAACCTTGGCTGAACCTCGGGCCTTTTTGACCGTGGTCGCCAAGCGCGTGCTCTTCAACCACTACCGTCGCCAGGACCTGGAACGTGCTTACCTGCAGGCCCTGGCCGAGATGACCGAGCAGGTCGCCCCCAGTGAAGAAGAACGCGCGATCATCCTGCAAACCCTGATGGAACTCGACCAGTTGCTCGACGGCCTGCCCTCCCCGGTAAAACGGGCCTTTTTGCTGGCCCAGGTCGATGGTCTGAGCTACGCCGAAATTGGCGCTCAACTGGGCATTTCGATTGCCACGGTCAAACGTCATTTGAGCAAGGCAGCCCTGCGCTGCTACTTCGCCCTGTGAACGGTGCCTTCAATGCACCGCCCGACATCGGCACGGCGGTGGCCGAGCAAGCAGTCAGCTGGCTGGTAGAAATGCAGGGCGGTGCGCTCAGCCCCAGGCGCCAGCAGGCCTGGGAGCAATGGCTGCACGCCCATGCTGAACACCAGCGGGCGTGGGAGCATATCCAGCGCATCAACCAGCGCTTGCGCGGTTTATCGTCGCCACTGGCCCATGCGGCCTTGAACGCGCCTAAAAGCAGCAGCCGCCGTCAGGCATTGAAGCTGTTGCTGCTTTTAGGCGCAGGCTCGGCATTGACCTGGGGCCTGCGCGAGCAGTTGCCCGTCACCCCGTTGCTGGCAGACTTCAGCAGCCCGGTGGGCCAGCGGCGCAACGTGCAACTGCATGATGGCAGCCAGCTCCAGCTCAACACCGCCAGCGCGGTGGATGTGCAATTTGATGCCCAGCAACGGGTGATCCGCCTGCTCGAAGGCGAAATTATGCTCACCGCCGCCCGGGATTCGCGGCCTTTGCGGGTGCTCACCGCCCACGGCAGCTTGCAGCCCCAGGGCGCCCGCCTGAATGTACGCCAATTTGACGACCGTACTGAAGTCGCCGTATTTGCCGGCCGGGTTGCGCTAACCCCCAAAGACCATTCGGGCAATGCGCTGTGGGTGGAGCCGCACCAGCAACTGAGTTTCAACCGCCTGGCCTGGAATGCTCCACGCCCGCTCGATGCGGGCAGCGGTGCGTGGGCTGACGGCATGCTGGTTGCTGCGCATATGCGCCTGGCAGATTTTCTTGCGGAACTGGGCCGCTATCGTCGTGGCCAGCTCAACTGCGATCCGCGCGTCGCCAACCTGCTGATCTCCGGGACCTACCCGGTGGACGACAGCGAACGCGTGCTGGACCTGCTGGCGGTCAGCTTGCCGGTGCGGATCAAGCGCTTTACCCGCTATTGGGTAAGGGTCGAAGCGCGGGCGTAACACATCTTTGCCAACAACCTTGTTGTGGGAGCGGGCTTGCTCGCGATGGCAACGACGCGGTCTGTCTGGCACACCGCAGCGATCCCATCGCGGGCAAGCCCGCTCCCACAAAGGGTCTGAGTTTAATTTCAAAAAATGTGAGCTGATTTCGGATCTGGCGAGACAGAGAAGGTAAGCCACTTCGATTCTCATCCTCACAGGTTCCCTTCATGCCCGCTCAGCCCTTCCGTCTCACGTCCCTGGCCCGCTTGTTACTGGGCGCCAGTCTGAGTTTCAGCGTCCTGCCGATGGCTTTTGCCGACACCAAGGCTTATCACATCGCACCTTCAACGCTGGAAAACGCCCTCAACCAGTTCGGACGCGAAGCCGGGGTACTGATCTCGTTCAGCTCCGCCGCCGCCAGCGGCCTTCAAAGCAAGGGCCTGGAAGGTACCTACGACCCTGAGCAAGGCCTGCAAGCGCTGCTCGAAGGCACCGGCCTGCAAGCCCGCGCCGAAGGCCAAGGGGCGTTCAGCCTACAGCCGGCAACGGCTGCCACAGCACCGGCCAGCATCGAGCTGGGCACCTCCAGCGTGGTCGGTGACTGGCTCGGTGACGCTGCGCAGACCGATGTGTTCGAACACCCCGGCGCCCGTGACGTGATCCGCCGTGAAGACTTCGAACGCCAGGGTGCCACCAGTGCCCGCGAAGTGCTCAACCGCATCCCCGGCGTCAACGCTCCGGAAAACAACGGCACCGGCAGCCATGACATGGCCCTGAACTTCGGTATCCGTGGGCTCAATCCGCGCCTGGCAACCCGTTCCACCGTGTTGATGGACGGCATTCCGGTGCCCTTCGCCCCCTACGGTCAGCCGCAGCTGTCGTTTGCCCCCATCAGCATGGGCAATATGGATGCGGTAGACGTGGTGCGTGGCGGCGGTGCCGTGCGTTATGGCCCGCAGAACGTCGGCGGTATCGTTAACTTCGTGACCCGCGCCATTCCTGACGAGCCGACGGTAAAAGTCGGCCTGCAAACCGAAACCAGCCCGTCATCCACCCAGGATGGCTTCAAGAAAACCGCCAACCTGCTGGCAGGCGGCACAGCCGACAACGGCCTGGGCGGCGCCTTGCTGTACTCCGGTGTACGCGGCGGCGACTGGCGCCAGCACAGCGACACACGTATCGACGACCTGATCCTCAAAGGCAACTACCAGATCGACGAAGCCAACAGTCTGCACGCCATGGCCCAGTACTACGATGGTGAAGCCGACATGCCCGGCGGCCTGAGCACTGCGGCCTACAAGGCTGACCCCTATCAATCGACCCGCCCGAATGACAAGTTCTGGGGCCGTCGCACCCTGGTCAACTTCGGCTATCGCTACCAGCAAGACCGCCGTGAATTCACGGTCAACAGCTTCTTCACCAAGACCCTGCGCAGCGGCTACCTGGACCAGGGTAGCTTTCTCTCGCTGTCACCGCGGGAATACTGGGTGCGCGGGATCGAAACCCGCATTGCCCAGGGCTTTGATCTGGGCAACAGCAGCCACGAAGTAGGCGCGGGCTATCGTTATATCAACGAAGCCGGCCATGAGCTGCGCTACCGCACGCCGATTGCCGCCAACGAACTGCCCACCACCAACAGCCGCAATGACCGTGACACCCGTGGCGCCACCGAGGCCCATGCGTTCTTTATCGATGACAAGATCGACATCGGCAAATGGACCTTCACCCCCGGCATTCGCTACGAGATGATTGAACAGCAGCAAACCAACCTGCTGACCAACGTCAAATACAAGGGCGACTACAACACCCCGCTACCCGCCCTGAACGTGATGTACCACGTGACCGATAGCTGGAATCTGTACGCCAACACCGAAGGCTCCTTTGGCAGCGTGCAGTACAGCCAGATGCCCAATCGTGTTACCGGCGGCGAAGTAAAACCGGAAAAAGCCCGCACCTGGGAAATTGGCACACGCTACGATAATGGCAACCTGCGCGCGGAGATCGGCGCATTTTTGATCAATTTCAACAACCAGTACGACAGCAACCAGACCACCGATACAGTGATCGCCCGGGGCAAGACCCGTCATCAAGGTATCGAGGCCAGCGTCAACTACGCACTCGACGGTTTGAGCCCGGCACTGGCGGGGTTCGACGTATACGCTACCTACGCCTATGTTGACGCGACCATCCGCGAAGATGGACCGAATAAAGGCAATCGTGTGCCGTTCTCCTCGAAAAACAAAGGCAGCATCGGCGTCGGTTATACCGAAGGCCCGTGGAAGGCCAACCTCGACAGCACCTTTCAGAGCAACCAGTTCGCTGACAACGCCAACACCCGCGCCGAAAGCGCCGACGGCAGCACCGGTCTGATCCCCGGCTACATGGTGTTCAACAGCCGGGTGGGCTATGACTTTGGCCATCAACTGTCTGACCTGAACGTGGCGGTCGGGGTGAAAAACATCCTCAACCACGAGTACTACACCCGCTCGTTTGACGACAACAACAAGGGCAAATACGTGGGCGAACCACGCACGCTCTATGTGCAGACCTCTGTCGCATTTTGATTTAAATTGGCTAAAGCCCGCACACGCGGGCTTTTCCTACAGGCAAAGACTGACACCGGTCACGACTTGAAAGACTTCCTGAAAATAGTGCTTGAAATATTTGCTCATCGGCCCAAACACTGTAACTGAGCGATGACGATGAACCTTTGTACACCCAAGGCCGTCAGACCTCACACGAGCACGCTTATATAAGGGAAGAACTATGCTTACTCACGTCTTTTCCGATAAACACATCGACAGTGACAAACGCACCCAAGACTGGGTCACCGCTACTGTTGAAGTCACGCTCGAACGCCATTTGGAAGATCTGACCCGGGTAGAGGTCCATCTCAGTGATGAAAATGGTGGCAAGTCCGGTCCCAAGGACAAACGCTGCAAAATGGAGGCTCGACCTAAAGGACACCAGCCAATTCTTGTTTCCCACGACGCTGACTCACTGACCCAGGCCGTTGAGGGTGCCGCCCAGAAGCTGGAGCACGCTCTGGAACACCTGTTCGGCAAGCTGCGTGGCAAACGTACAACCACCCTCGCCCCGGAAGGGTTTGAGGCAAAAGAGCCAAAGCAGACCGCTGACGACTTGCTCGAAGAAGAGTTTCTAGAGAAAGAAAAAGAACTCGATAAAATCAGCTGATTCGGCGTCCTGGACGCACAAAAAAGGCGGGCCCACTTCGGTGGGCCCGCCTTTTTCATGCCTGCCAACAGCCTAGAGTTCGCCCTTCTCCACTTCCGGATGCTCACCGGAGCCGGCGCCGGTCTTGCGATGGGGGTTCTCGATCTTTACCGACGGAAACTGCGACGAAGCATAGCGCACCACCAGAATGGCAAACGCCAGCAACAGGATCGCCCCGGTCAGGTACACCACCCCCATATCCGGCGGGTTGTGATGGGACACGTTGGAAATCAGCAAACGGGTCAGCGCCGTGATTGCCACATAAATCAGGAAACGCACGGGCATGTGGTTGGTCTTGAAGTAAATCCCGACCATCGCACCCAGCTCGAGGTAAATAAACAGCAGCAGGATGTCATCAATCGTGATGTTGCCCTTCTCCACCATCCCAAGGAATTCCATCACCGCCGCCCAGGCAGTGACTGCGCCAATGGCAAACAGCGCCAGGTAATGGAAGGTTTCGACGAACAGGTTGCCCATCGACTCGGCCAGTTCATGAACCTGGCGACGTAGCTTCTCAGCTTTGTTAACTCTCACGATGCAGCTCCTTGAATCGACTCGAACGGATCATCCGCGATGCACATGACGCTTTTAACATGCAGAAAAAAGGCCATGTGGCAGCCTGATGCTGCTCACTTAAGATGATGGCGGGCGGCAATTAGACACGTCGGGCGCCCGCTGCGCCTATCAATTACAGCTAGAGTGAAAAAGCCGCTATTCAAATCCCGATGATTGGCTTATCCTTTTAGCTGTATATAAATACAGTAATCGCTAGATAATTTACGTGAAGGCATATGAGGTGGTAAATGGCCGTCGAAGTGGTATACCGCAGCAGCCGAGATCTGGAGCGTTTGTTCATGGATAAAGCCGAAGCTGACCGTCATGACAAAATGCTGGAACTGGCAGAGTTGCTGGCCGAAGTGCTGCAAAAAGCTGTGCCGTCCCTGAACGAGCAGCAAGTCGAAGAAGCCGGTATCTACATGGCGAAAAATCGCGATGTGTTTGCCAAGGCATTCAAGAGCCAGCCGGACGCCCTGTCCGAGTTGCTGGTCGACAGCGAGTAAGACTGCCGCGTACTCGCTTGACTCTCCCCTACGGGGCAGCCTCTACCTTCAAAGGCCCCCTTTGAGGTTGGCGCCACGATGAGCAAGCGAGTACTGGTGATTCTCGGTCACCCCGGCACAAACAGTTTCTGTAGTGCACTGGCAGACAGCTATATGGCTGCAGCCAAAGACGCCAGCCATGATGTTCGCGTCATCCGCCTGGGCGCCCTGCGCTTCGACCCGGTGCTGCGCGAAGGCTACCAGGAGGTCCAGACACTGGAGCCTGACTTGCTCCACGCCCAGGCCAATATCCTCTGGGCCGAACACCTGGTGCTGGTCTACCCGATCTGGTGGGGCGGGATCCCCGCACTGCTCAAAGGCTTTTTCGATCGCATCCTGCTGCCCGGTTTTGCCTTTCAGTACCGCAAGGGCAAAGCCTTCCCTGCAAAACTGTTGAAAGGCCGCAGCGCACACCTGCTGGTGACGATGGACACCCCGCCGTGGTACTACAAATGGGTGTACCGCATGCCGGGGCTGCATCAGGTCCGCAAAACCACATTGGCGTTTTGTGGCATAAAACCCACCGCCACCCTGACATTTGGCCCGATCCTGAACGCCACGTCCCGACAAAGAGGCGCCTGGCTTCAAGAGGTACGCCAGCTCGCCACGGGATAATCCGGCAGGCGGCGATTAAAAGGACTTTTCATGTATATAGGCAAAGCCGCCCAGTTGTCGGGCACCACCGTCAAAAGCATTCGCCACTACGAAGACATCGGCCTGCTCCCTGCACCGCAACGCCGTGGCGCCTATCGTGTCTACAGCAAGCAAAGCGTTGAACTGCTGATGTTTATCAAATGCGCGCAGCAGTTGGGCTTCAAGCTCAAGGAAATGCAGGCCATTCTTGATCAGCACCGTGGTCAAGCACTGCCATGGGAGGTCGTGAGCAACGCCATCGCCGGCAAAAAACACGCAGTCATGAATCAGATAGAAGCGTTGCAACAGGTGCATGCGGGGTTGGTCGAGTTTGAAACACGCTTTGCCATGGAAGGCCCGGAGCTGGACCTGGCCTGTGTTCAGTCCTTGGGGTACAACAATTGATGTGCCAGCTCGTCAGAAACCCGTGCCGGTGAACGTTTTTCAGCCTGGGCGTGGGCATAGATGCCGGTCAGGCGCTGGCTGATCTGCAACAACTGTTGGTTGATGGCCTCGGGGGCTGCACCTTCATGGGTCAGGGCCATATAGATCAGCCCGCCGGAATTGATGACGTAATCGGGCGCATACAAAATCCCCCGCCGCTCGAGCTGATCGGCCACCTGCAGATTGGTCAGCTGGTTATTCGCACACCCGGCCACAGCCGAGCAACGCAGTTGCGCCACACTGTGCCAGTTCAACACCCCGCCCAGACCGCACGGCGCAAGAATGTCGCAGGGTGTGCTTAGCAAGGCTTCGCAGGCAATCGGATGCGCCCCCAGTTGTTCCATGGCCAAGCGCACTTTACCGGGGTCGGTATCGCAAACCAGCAGTTCGGCGCCCGCAGCATGCAGTTGTTCGGCCAGCGCGTAACCCACTTTGCCCAGGCCCTGCACCGCCACCCGCAAACCTTCGAGGTTGTCACTGCCCAATCGCGACGATGCGGTGCTGCGAATACCGGCAAAAACCCCCATGGCCGTATGCGGAGAAGGATCTCCGGCAGCAGTGGTGCTGGTGACATGCTGGGTGTGCTGGGCGATGCAGTCCATATCGGCAGTTGAGGTGCCGCTGTCGATTGCCGTGATATAGCGCCCGTCCAGTTGTTCCACACAGCGACCAAAAGCCTCAAACAGCGCCGCGCGGCTATCGACGTGAGCCGCACGCACAACCACAGCCTGCCCTCCTCCGACAGCCAGCCCCGCCAGCGCTGCTTTGTAGCTCATGTCTTGCGCCAGGCGGATGGCATCGCCAACTGCACTTTCGTCATTGGGGTAAGCAAGATAACGACACCCTCCCAGCGCTGGCCCCAAGCGAGTATTGTGGATGGCTATCACGGCTTTAAGGCCTGTAGCGGGGTCTACACTAAGGTGCAGCGACTCAAGCTGAGCGCTTTGCATGAGAGCAAACATCATCAGGCCCTCGAACGATTATGGGTACACGCCAGTATAGGCGGCGCCAGAAAATTCGCTGAAGTGCGCTGGCATAAGCCTGTGTGGTTTTCAGGGTTTCGGACATATCCCGGCGGGACAGGGTTCTGTGGGAGCGGTCTTGCTCGCGATTGGATCGCCGTGGTGCGACAGATAGACCGCGTCGCTCCCATCGCGAGCAAGCCTGCTCCCACACACAGAGTGGGGTCAGGCCGGGGTGTCGGGCTGATTGGCCGGGTGCGCCGTGATAAACGCCGGATGTTGCTCAGCCAGCGCTGCCACCCGGGCAATGCGCGGGTACGCCGCCATTGGCACGGCAAAACGCTGCGCCGCGTAGAGCTGAGGGATCAGATACACATCCGCCAACCCGGGCTGCGCGCCAAAGCAGTAACCCTCGTCACCTATCAACTGCTCGATGGCTGCCAGCCCTTGGCTGATCCAGTGACCAATCCATTGCATCACCTGCTCCTCGCCCTGCCCCAACTGACGCAGTTGATTGAGCACGCTGACGTTGTGCAAGGGATGGATATCACAAGCAACCAATGCCGCCACCCCCCGCTCATGAGCGCGGGTTGTGAGGTCAGCGGACAGCAGTGCCACCTGCGGATAACGCTCTTCAAGATACTCGATGATTGCTGGCGACTGGGTCAGTACGCGGCCTTCATCGGTACGCAAGGCCGGCACGCGGCCCTGCGGGTTGATGGCCAGATATGCCGGCTGACGGTGTTCACCGCCAGGCGGTGCAATCAGATTGACCGGCACCGCCTGATAATCCAGGCCCTTCAGTGCCAGCGCGATACGCACCCGGTAAGACGAGGTTGAACGGTAATAGGTGAAAAGCTCCATGACCCGCTCCTTTAGCGCGCGGCAACCACCTTGCCCCGGCACTCGCCAAAACCGATGGAGGCATGACCTTCACGGGTGCAACGGGCACGCAGGATGATTTCGTCACCATCTTCCAGAAACTTGCGCACCTCGCCCGAAGCCAGTTCGATCGGGTGTTTGCCGCCCTCGGTGATTTCCAGCAGGCTGCCCAGTTGAGAACGGTCCGGGCCCGACAAGGTGCCCGAGCCAAACAGGTCACCGGACTGCAACTGGCAACCGTTGACACTGTGATGAGCCACCAGCTGGGCCGCAGTCCAGTACATGTTCAGGCTATTGCTCAAGCCCAGGCGATGGGCTGGAAGGTTCTGCTCGCGCATCGCCTCGGTCAGCAGCAGCACTTCAAGTTCGATATCCAGCGCGCCATTGGCCTGATCCCTGGTATCGAGCAGGTAAGCCAGTGGCTGTGGATCACCCTCAGGACGGGCCGGTTGCGCGCGACGGAATGGCTCCAGTGCCTCGGCACTCACCACCCACGGCGAGATACTGGTGATAAAGCTTTTGGACAGAAACGGGCCCAGCGGCTGGTATTCCCAGGCCTGGATATCCCGTGCCGACCAGTCATTGAGCAGGCAGAAGCCGGCAATGTGCTCGGCGGCTTCGCTGACCGGGATGGCATCGCCCATATCATTGCCTGTGCCAACCCAGATGCCGAGTTCCAGTTCGTAGTCCAGGCGGGCGCACGGGCCAAAGGTTGGCTCGGTCTGCCCGGCAGGCAAGGTTTGCCCTTTAGGGCGCCGAACTTCGGCACCGGACGGGCGAATGGTCGAAGCGCGCCCGTGATAGCCAATCGGCACATACTTGTAGTTGGGCAGCAGCGGGTTGTCGGGGCGAAACAGCTTGCCGACGTTTTTGGCATGTTCGATACCCACATAAAAGTCGGTGTAGTCGCCGATTTTGGCCGGCAAGTGCAGTTGGCAATCAGCAGCCAGTGGCAGCAGCCGGGAGCCCTGGGCTTCGATTTTGCCGCGCAGGGTGCTGCCTTCTTCCAGCAATTGCTGCAAACGTTCGCGCAACGCAATCCGGGCACTGCGACCCAGGGCAAAATAGGTATTCAACGCGCCGCCCAACGAAGCCTCTACGGCAACCTTGGCCAGACCTTCAAACAACCCCGCCGCCAACCCGGCTTCCAGATCGAAAATGGCATCGCCAATGGCAACCCCGCTGCGTGGTGCCGAGCCATCAATACTGAATATACCCATCGGCAGGTTTTGCAGGGGGAAATCGCGATGACCATTGGCAGAGGCGATCCAGCTACGGGTCAAAGTGGACTGGGTCATGGGTTATCTCCGGTTCGGGGTGAAGGTCACGGGCAGCGTGGCCCAGCAAGCGTCGTAGTTCGATTGCAATTGCGGGCATTCAAGGCCAAAGCGGCTTGGGCGCAGCACCTGGCTGGTCTCGAACATAAAGGCCATGGTGTTGTCGACTTTGCTCGGTTGCAGCTGCGCCGCAATGGCTTTGGTACAGGTTTCACCATCCGGGCCATGGGCACTCATGCAACTGTGCAGCGACGCGCCACCCGGCAGGAAACCTTCGGCCTTGGCATCGTAGCTGCCCTGGATCAGGCCCATGTATTCGTTCATCAGGTTGCGGTGAAACCAGGGTGGCCGGAAGGTGTTTTCAGCCACCATCCAGCGCGGCGGGAATATCACGAAATCGAGGTTGGCCAGGCCAGGCACGCTGGTAGGCGAAGTCAGGACAGTAAAGATCGACGGGTCGGGATGGTCGAAGCTGACCGTGCCTATCGTGTTGAACCGGCGCAGATCGTATTTGTACGGCACGTTGTTGCCATGCCACGCGACCACGTTCAGCGGCGAATGGTCCAGCTCGCATCCCCACAGCTCCCCGAGGAATTTTTGCACCAGCGCCGTTGGCCGCAGGCCGTCTTCGTAATGTGCAACAGGCGTCAGGAAGTCACGGGGGTTGGCCAGGCCATTGCTGCCAATCGGCCCCAGATCAGGTAGACGTAACGGCGCGCCGTGGTTTTCGGCCACGTAGCCACGCGCCTGTGAATCAAGCAGTTCAACGCGAAACTTGAGGCCTCGCGGGATAACGGCAATTTCCAGAGGCTCCAGATCCAGGCGCCCCAGCTCAGTACAAATGCGCAAGCGCCCCTGCTCGGGCACCAGCAGCAATTCGCCGTCAGCATTGAAAAACACCCGCTGCATCGAAGTAGTGGCGCAGTAATGGTAGATGCTGATACCCGAAGGTTTTTCCGACCCGCTATTGGCCACCATCCCCACCAGACCGTCGATAAAATCCGTGGCCTCGGCAGGAATCGGCAACGGGTTCCAGCGCAAGCGATTCGGCGTTACCGGGCCCGGCGGGCCGCCGGCCAGTTGCCGCTCCAGTTTGACGAACGCCGGATGGTTGGCTGACGGCTGGATGCGATACATCCAGGTACGCCGTGACTCGCTACGGGCCATGGTGAAGGCAGTGCCGGAGAACAGTTCGGCGTACAGGCCGTAGGGAGCTTTTTGCGGGGAGTTCTGACCTGCCGGCAAGGCGCCGGGCAATGCTTCGCTGCTGAATTCGTTGCCAAACCCGGACTGATAACCAGGACCTGACGAAGGCGAATCGACGTTCATGGAGCCTCCAGCATGGAGAAGGCAGATGACTGCGCCCTGCGCTGAAAGCACTTGCGCGTCGCTGCGTTATTTTTATCGTAATTCAATTACGCATAACGTAATTTGATTGACAACAAGCGTCAAGCTATAAAGACGCCCATTCGTCACGAGACCCTGGTACAGCCATGGAAAAGCCCAGCAGCAACGCCGACAGCACCGGCAAGCAAAAAGTGCGTTCGGCCGAGGTCGGTACAGACATCCTCAAGGCCCTGGCCGAACTCTCGCCCTCGACATCGCTGTCGCGCCTGGCCGAGCACGTGCAAATGCCCGCGAGCAAGGTACATCGCTATCTACAGGCGCTGATTGCCAGCGGGTTTGCCGAACAGAATGTTGCCACCAACCATTACGGGTTGGGCCGCGAGGCATTGCGCGTGGGGCTGGCCGCACTCAACAGCATGGACGTGCTGAAAATCGCCAGCCTGCCTGTGGCTGAGTTACGTGATGACCTCAACGAAACCTGCTTTTTGGCTGTGTGGGGCAATCAGGGCGCGACCGTGGTGCATATCGAACCGGCTGTACGGGCGGTCACGGTGGTGACCCAGCTGGGCTCGGTTTTGCCATTGCTGAGCTCTTCCACGGGGCTGGTGTTCAACGCATTTTTGCCGGACCGAGAGACCGCTGACCTGCGTGAACTGGAGCTGAAAACAGATCAGGTGCATCTGCTGCAAACACCTGAAGCGTACGTCGCGCTTTGCAGCCAGATTCGTCAGCGTGGCTTGCACTTCGTCCATGGTTTGCTGATGCCCGGCGTCGATGCCTTATCGGCCCCGGTGTTCAATGCAACCGGTCAGGTGGCGGCTGTACTGACGGTGGTTGGCCCCACTTCGCTGTTCCATGCCGATGAAAACGGGCCCGCAGCCAGTCGCTTGCTGGCCGCGAGCCAGGCCATCAGTTGGCGGATGGGTTATCAACCTGCCTGACAACTTCGCGCTTTAAACCATCCACTCGTATTTGGCTTCATCGAGCAGGTCTTTCATCATCTGCTCGATGTCGGCCATAGAAGGTTGATCAATTCGCAGACTGTCATCGAATGTCCAGGATTGGGAAAAAATGCCCGTTACCCAGTCATCGTGCTGCTGCACAGCGCCCCACTCCAGGGTATCCACGCCCAGTCCCAGCAGGTCCTGGCTATACGTCAGGGTCAGATCAACTATGTTGCTCACTGAATTGAAATAAATACTCTGGCAATTCAGGCCCAGGGGCCGGAGTCGCTCATCAAGAAACGAGCGCACACGCTCGATCACTTCTGCGTTGGGTTTGAGGCTGAAGCTGCCGATCGGCGATGCCGCCTTGTAGTTGCGGGTCATGGTGAACCTCCTGTTATTGCCCCCGGCCGATCCAGCTTCATGCTGTGATCAAGTCTGCCGGGAGAAACCTTGAGAGGAGCCATTCAATACCGACCTTGCGCGCGCAGTGCGGTAGATAGTTACCGCGCAGGGACTGTTGCCATAGCTGTAATACAGATTGTCCTAAACCGGGCTTACTCAGCGACGGGCCAGCCCTTAAGCTTGCCGGACTTCGCAACACGGACACGCATCGAGTCGCATCGACTCTGCACTCCCCGATTTACCCTGACGTTGATTTGTAGCTCCTTGATGAACGTCTTCCTTGGCCGCTGTTTTACAGCGGCCTTTTTTATGCCCGAAAAATCTGTGGGAGCGGGCTTGCTCGCGAGGGCATCGACACGGCTTTCCAGTAAGACCGAGTTCAGTCAATCGCGAGCAAGCCCGCTCCCACGGGGTATGTGGCGGGTTCAAGAACTAGAACACCATCGCCAGCAACGGCGCGGCAAACAGGTTGAGAATGCCCGTCAGCACCATCACCAGCCCTGCTACCGAGCCTTCTTCACTGCCCACTTCACGGGCACGGCTAACCCCTGCGCCATGGGCGCCGATACCAAACAGCGCGCCCCGTGCCAGGCTGCTGCGCAGTGGCAGCCACTTGAGCAAAATACCGCCCAGCAACGCACCGAATACACCGGTAAACATTACAAACACCGCTGTAAGTTCAGGTACGCCACCAAGGTCCTGTGCCAGGGGCATGGCAAACGGCGTGGTGATGGAGCGCGGTACCAACGACATGGTCAATGAGGTCTCCAGCGCCAGCGCCCGGGCCAGCCAGAATGAACTGGCGATGGACACTGCGCTGCCCGCCAACATCCCCAGCAGCAACGCCACCCAGTGCCGCGCCAGCAACTTGCGCTGCTGCCAAATCGGCACCGCAAAGGCCACTGTCACCGGCCCCAGAACCAGCATCAGCCAATGGGTATTGCTTGAGTATTCGGCATAGGCGGTGTGCAACGGCACGGCCACGGCAAGCAGCAAGGCCGGCACCAGAATCAGCGGCGACAGCAGGTAACGCCCGGTGCGCCGGTACAGCCAGCGGCTGAAGCCGTAGGTCACCAGGGTGAACAGCAGCCAGAACATGGGCATCAGCTCAAACTTCATGACGAGTCCTCCAACGGCATACGGCCTCGACGGTAAACGCCGTTACTACCATCACCAGCAAGGTACTGACGCCAATCACCAGCAGGATGCGCCAGCCCTCTTCTCGCACGATCACGCCGTAATCAAGCAGACTCATCAGGGCGGGGATAAAAAATAGCAGCATCTCGGCCATCAACACCCCGGCCCCCAGTTGCAGGGTCGCCGGCTTAACCCAGCCCAGGGCAAACGCCAGCAGCAACAAAGCCATGCCCACCACACCGCCGGGGATCGGTAAGTGCCCCCAGGTCGCCAACTGGCAGCCCAGGAAATACAGCGCCAACAATACGGCCAATTCACTGACCAACCGACCCAGGCGTTTTACATCGAAGCGTTTCATGTTGTTTCCATCTCGGACAGGTTTCCAGTTTAAAGAGCCTGCTAATATCCCGAAAACGAATTGTCAGACTTATAGCCATTCCAAAATGGAATTCAGCCAATGGAATTCAAACACCTGCGCACTTTTGTCGAAGTCGCCCGTCTGGGCGGCTTTACCCCGGCCGCCCACAGCTTGCATATCAGCCAGTCAGCGGTGAGCAAGCAGGTCGCACAGCTTGAACACAGCCTTGGCACGCCGCTGTTTGACCGCCTGGGCTCTCACGTCAGGCTGACGGCAGCGGGCAATGTGGTGTTACAACGTGCCGAAGGCATGCTGCGTTTGCACCGGGAATTGTTGAGCGAGCTTGACGACTTGAGCCATCTGACCCGAGGTGAGCTGCGACTGGGCTTGCCATTGCTGGGCAGCAACACGCTGTTTGCCGGGCTGTTTGCCGAATACCGCCGACGCTATCCGAATATTCAGGTGCATCTGGTCGAAGAAGGCAGCTTGAATATCGAACAGGCAGTACTGAGCGGCGATCTGGAACTAGGTGGCAGCCTGACCCCGAAGAATCCCGCGTTTGCTTATCAGCCGTTTTGTGACGAACCGCTGGACGTTATGCTTGCGGCCGATCATCCGCTGGCCGAGGGGCCGGGGGTGCGGCTTGAGCAATTGGCTGATACGCCCTTTTTGCTCTACCAGCGCAGCTTTGTGCTCAACGACCGTGTGCTGAAGGCCTGCCAGCAAGCGGGTTTTACCCCCCGGGAAGGTGGGCGCAGTGGTCAGGCAGATTTTCTGGTGGCGCTGGTGGCTGCAGGCCAGGGTGTGGTGTTGCTGCCCAGTGTGGTCGCCCGCGGACTGGTGCGCCCCGGGGTGGTGCGGCTCAAACTGGTTGCTCCGGGTGACTTGCGCTGGGATATCGCATTTATCTGGCGCGATGGCGCATATTTGTCACGGGCAGCCCAAGCCTGGCTTGAGCTGCTGCGTGAACGCCCGGTTACTGGCTCAGTGCTTTGATCCAGTCTGCAATCCAGGGCTCGGAATCTTCCTCAGGTGTCACCGTGACACTGGAGTCCAGGCGCAGCATTGGCTGCACTTCGCGCACGCCAAGCTCGGCAAACAGCTCGCGCATTTGCTCACCACCGCCACAGAAGGTGTCGCCGTAGCTCTCGTCGCCCAAGGCGATTACCCCGCCGGGCAGGCCACGCCAGGCGGCTGGCAGCTGGTCACGAATGGCGCTGTACAACGCCACAAGATTGTCTGGCAGTTCGCCCATGCCCGTGGTCGAAGTGACGGCCAGCAAGGCTTGCGGGCCGAACGCCTGGACATCGGCAAGGGTGGCGCGGGAATTGAGCAATACCTCAAAACCGGCATCAGTGAGCAGTTGCTTGGCATTCCGGGCGACTTCTTCAGCAGTGCCGTATACCGAGCCGCAAAGGATGGCGACTTTCATCAATCTGATCCTGTAACTGACTAAAAGGCCGGGATATTAACAGGTCTGGCAGCGATGCCTTACCATGCGCCCAACTGCATGCCCCCAGGAGAGCAATACAATGATCAACGCCCGCTTGTTACAACGCATGGTAGACGCGTCCCAGGACGGCATTGTGGTTGCCGAACAAGAGGGTGAAGACAACATCCTGATTTATGTAAACGATGCATTTGAAGACCTCACCGGCTACAGCCGTGACGACATCCTGTATCAGGACTGCCGTTTTTTGCAGGCCGGCGACCGTGACCAGCAGGGCCTGCAGTTGATCCGCGAAGCGATTGCCAGCGGCCTGCCTACCCGTCAGGTGCTGCGCAACTACCGCAAGGACGGCACACACTTCTGGAATGAGCTGTCGATCACCCCGGTATTCAACGAGAACGACAAACTGACGTACTTTATTGGTGTGCAAAAAGACGTCACCCAGCAGGTCAAGGCTCAGCAGCGGGTCGCCCAGCTCGAAGCCCAACTGGCCGCTGTTCAGGCCGAACTGCAGGCGCTCAAAACGACGAGCGGATTAAACAAAAGGTAGAAAATGCGGTCTGACAGTCGTTATGACGATTTTTCAGACACTTTTTTGAGCCTCATCCATGTCTCACGATGCCCTTTTGACTCAGGACGAACTGGACTTCATCCAAACGATTCACCAAAACCCGCTGCTGAACATGGGGGATGCGTCGTCCAGCCTGATGGTCAACGGGATGTCACAAATCCGCGATTTGCTGACACGTCTGGCAGCCCATGAACAGGTCACCATCCAGGCGCAATTTGCCAATCAGCAAATGAGTTTTCCACTGCGTCTGGTCGAAGACGAATTCCATGCCCAGCATCTGCAACTGGGTGCCCCGAGCATCTTCGAAGACGGGCCAAAAGCGCGCCCCTGGCGCCTGACGCTGACCGAACCGGTGCCACTGGAAAACATCCGCGGCAAAGCCGGCCACTTGTGGATCACCGAATTGTCATTCAAAGGGGTTCTGGTCGAAATGCGCCATGACAGCCAACCGCCCCGCCAATTCGCACAGTGGTTCAGCCCTGACGGGTATGAGCGCATTGCCCTGCGCGGTACGCTGGAGCGCAAGACCGAACTGGGCCTGTATGCCTACCGGCTAAGCGAGCGCGACAAGGGTGAAACCGAGCGGCTGCGCCAGTACATCCTGCAACAACACCGACTGACGCATCCCGGCCTGCACGCCTGATACCGCTCAGCCGCCCAAGGTGGCCTTGAGATCAGCATCCAGACGTTGATTGATCAAGCGCGCCTCGCTGCCCAGGCAAGCGATGGATGAACCGGACAGCGCCTCTTGTGCCACATTCGCAGCCTCACCGGCCAGCGACACCGAACAGTTCAAGGTTTGCGCCAGCCGCACCAGCCTGCGCTGTTGTGCCGTACTCAGCGCATGGCTGGCAAACAGCACAACGGCCTGCGGCTCGAGCTTCTGGCAAACCAGCGACAACTCCTCCAGTGGCTGGCCGACAGCCAGCACCCGGACCAGCCGATAAGTGCGGCTCAGCAGCAAACCTGCGACCAGCAGCTCAAGTTCAAGGCACAGCTCGGGCATGCCCACCACAACCACACACTGCCCGGCCTGCGGGGCCTGCAATTGCAAACGGTGCTGCACCCGCCCGCGCAGAAACCCGTCCAGCAGCAACCATTCGCTGGTGCGACCAAACACATCCCGGGTTCTGAGCAGTTGACTCCACAACGGCAGAAAAATCCCCTGAAACACAACTTCAATCGGGTAACTGGAAAAAATCTGCCCGTACAGGCGCTCCAGCTCAGGCTCATTGAACGCCGTCAGGGCTGTGGCAATACGGGTTTGCCAGTCGCTGTATTCGCTGATCAGCGGCTGCGGGTCATCGACAGGCAGACTGCTGGCAAGCAATTGCGCGACTTTGCTGACAGAAACGCCACGCTCAAGCCAGCCCATAACTTGACGAATTGTTCCAATATCGGTCGCTGAATACAGGCGATGCCCACTTTCGGTGCGTTTTGGTTCAATCAAACCATAGCGTCGCTCCCAGGCGCGCAGGGTTACCGGGTTGATACCCGTGAGCCTGGCCACTTCCCGGATCGGATACAGGCCCTGGCAATCATCAGCCTGGGCAATGGGCTCAAGTTCAGTAATCACGGGCATCGGGCGGGCAACGATCAGAAAGGGATAACTGGATTCTACCTGCCATTCAAGCCCCTGTGGGAGCGGGCTTGCCCGCGATGGCATCACCGTGGCTCCCCTGACACACAGCGCAGCCTGCATCGCGGGCAAGCCCGCTCCCACAAAAGGCGCTGCGTGCATTCAGGAACAATCCTTGCTTGTTTTTACAGACACGGCCCACTACCCCGGCGCTGTGTTTTGTGATTGCCCTACCCGGGCATCATCAGCCTCATGGAGATACACAATGTCTACCTCCCCTGTCACCCTGATGGTTGCGCGCCGCGTCGCCAAAGGCCGCTATCAGGAACTGATCGCCTGGCTACACGAAGGCGAACAACTGGCCACCGACTTCGTCGGCTACCTGGGTTCGGGTGTATTGGCCCCGCCGCCTGGCGACGACGAATTTCAAATCATCTTCCGCTTTGCCGACGAAGCCACCTTGCATGCCTGGGAGCATTCGGTCTCGCGCAAGGCCTGGTTGCTGCGCGGCAGCGACCTCTTCGCCAACCCGTCGGAGCACCGTGTCAGCGGCATCGACGGCTGGTTTGGCAATGCCGGGCAAAGACCGCCCCGCTGGAAACAGGCCGTTGCCATCTGGCTGGCATTTTTTCCGGTCTCGCTCTTGTTCAACTTTGTCTGTGCGCCTTTGCTCGCCGAGTTGAGCCTGTTGCCACGGGTATTGGTCAGTACGCTGGCCCTGACACCACTGATGGTTTATCTGTTTATTCCACTGTCTACGCACTTGCTGGCCGGCTGGCTGCACAGCACGCCAGGCAAACCCCTGCGCAATACCATAGCGGCACAACGCAACTAAACTCGGATTTGGGCTTCAGGTCGCGGACACTGGTATAGTTTTGCCATTGCGCCGCGACTGTTTCCGGCTTTTGTTTACCGAGTCCGTCATGCCCACTTCTTCTGCCCCGATTCTGATCACCGGTGCCGGCCAGCGCATTGGTCTGCACTGTGCGCAGCGTTTGCTGGCAGACGGCTACGCGGTGGTGTTTACCTACCGCAGTGAAAAACCCGGTGTACAGACCCTGCGCGAACTGGGCGCGACCGCACTGTTTGCAGATTTCTCGAGCGAGGCCGGCATTCTCGATTTTATCGAGCAGCTGAAAACACACACCGACAGCTTGCGGGCTATTGTCCACAACGCCTCGGCCTGGCTGGAAGAAACCCCGCAGACAGAAACCAGCGCTTTTTTGCACATGTTCAGCGTGCATATGCTCGCCCCTTATCTGATCAACCTGCATTGCAGCGAGCTGCTCAAACGCTCGAGCCCGGCTGATATCGTGCATATCAGCGATGATGTGACACGCAAGGGCAGCAGCAAGCATATGGCCTATTGCGCAACCAAAGCCGGGCTCGACAGCCTGACCCTGTCATTCGCGGCTAAACTGGCGCCACAGATCAAAGTCAACGGCATCGCCCCGGCCATGCTGATGTTCAACCCCGACGACGATGCGGCGTACCGCACCAAAGCGCTGGCCAAATCCGTGCTGGGCATCGAGCCCGGCGCCGAGGTGATTTACCGCAGCCTGCGCTATCTGCTGGACAACCCGTATGTGACCGGCACCACCCTGACCGTCAACGGCGGCCGGCATTTAAAATAATGCCGCCCCGCGAGGAAGTACTTAGATGAGCGCATCACTGCCTGAGCATTACCGCGAGATTCTTATTGGTTTAGGCGAAGACCCTGAGCGCGAAGGCCTGCTCGACACCCCCAAACGCGCCGCCAAAGCCATGCAATACCTGTGTCATGGCTACGAGCAGAGCGTGGAGAAAATCGTCAACGGCGCCCTCTTCGCCTCTGACAGTGACGAAATGGTGATAGTGGCCAATATCGAGCTGTACTCATTGTGCGAGCATCACCTCCTGCCCTTTATCGGCAAGGCCCATGTGGCCTATATACCGACGGGCAAGGTACTGGGGCTGTCGAAAATCGCCCGCATTGTCGACATGTTTGCCCGGCGCCTGCAGATCCAGGAAAACCTCACCCGGGAAATCGCGGACGCCATCGAAAGCGTCACCCAGGCTGCCGGTGTGGCCGTGGTGATCGAAGCCCAGCACATGTGCATGATGATGCGCGGCGTGGAAAAACAAAATTCGACCATGAACACCTCGGTCATGCTCGGCGCCTTCCGCGAGCCGAGCACCCGTATGGAGTTCCTGCAACTGATTGGACGGAGCAAGCCTTAATGCCACAACTTCAGCCAGGAATGGCCCGTATTCGCGTCAAGGACCTGTGCCTGCGCACCTATATCGGTATCAATGAGGAAGAGATCCTCAACAAGCAGGATGTGCTCATCAACCTGACCATCCTTTACGCGGCGCAGGAGGCGGTGCGCGATAACGATATCGACCACGCGCTCAATTACCGCACCATCACCAAGGCCGTGATCCAGCACGTCGAAGAGAACCGCTTTGCCCTGCTTGAGCGCCTGACCCAGGAGTTGCTGGATCTGGTGATGGCCAACGAAGCAGTGCTGTATGCCGAAGTCGAAGTCGACAAGCCGCACGCGCTGCGCTTTGCCGAATCGGTGTCGATTACTTTAGCTGCAAGCCGTTAGCTGCAAGCTGCAAGCCGATCTGCTTTTACTTTAAGCTTGCCGCTTGAAGCTGCGCCACCTCCCCCTTTCTTAGCCTTGGTGAATGTCATGACCGCGCAAGAACAACTTGAACTGGAAGCAGCCGCCTTTCGCCGCCTGGTCGCGCACCTGGACAGCCGCAAGGACGTGCAAAATATTGACCTGATGAACCTCTCGGGTTTTTGCCGCAACTGCCTGTCCAAGTGGTACAAGGCCGCAGCGGACGAGCGCCAGATCGACATCAGCCTCGATGACGCCCGCGAAGTGGTGTACGGCATGCCGTATGCCGAGTGGAAAGCCCAATACCAGAAAGAAGCCAGCGCCGAGCAGACTGCGGCGTTCGCCCAAGGAAAAAAGCATGACTGACTTGAACACCCTGCGCGCCAGCCTTAACAGCGGCGAGCACGTTTTTGCCGACACCCTGGCGTTTATTGCCGCGCATTACGATTACCAACCTCAGGCGTTTATCAACGGCGCTGTGACAAACGCAGCCGGGCAGAACGAAGGCTCGTGCAAGACCCTTGGCCTGGCGCTGCTGGAAGGCCTGAGCGACCAGGAAGCACTGCTGGCTTTCGGCGAGCATTACCGTTCGGTTCTGGCCACGCCTGAAGGCACAGACCACAGCAACATTCGCGCACTGATTGCCCACGGCCTGGCCGGTGTTAAATTCGACGCACAGCCGCTGACCCGCAAGGCGTAACGCAAAACTGTAGCAGCTGCCGAAGGAACGAGGCTGCGTTCGGCGGCGAAGCCGTCGCAAAGTCAGGCGGCTTGGTGTGTCAGATACACTGAGTGTTCAGGTATCACGACGGCTTCGCCGCCGAACGCAGCCTCGTTCCTTCGGCAGCTGCTACGAAATCCCTTGTTCCAGAACACAAAAAAACCGGCCAAGGCCGGTTTTTTTGTTGGAGCAGGCTATCAGAACTGAGCGTTCTGCAGGCCGTCCAGGTAGCGCTCGGTGTCCAGCGCTGCCATGCAACCGGCGCCAGCCGAGGTGATAGCCTGACGATAAACGTGGTCCGCCACATCGCCCGCAGCAAACACGCCTTCAACGCTGGTTGCAGTAGCATTGCCTTCACGGCCGCCCTGCACAACCATGTAACCGTCTTTAAGTTCCAGCTGACCTTCGAACAACGAAGTGTTCGGCGTGTGGCCGATGGCGATGAATACGCCGTCAACTTTCAGCTCGTCGAAGCTGCCATCATTGTTTTTCAGGCGCGCACCGGTCACACCCATGTTGTCGCCCAGCACTTCGTCCAGGGTCGCATTCAACTTCAGCTCGATCTTGCCTTCCGCTACACGGGCGTGCAGCTTGTCGATCAGGATCTTCTCGGCGCGGAAGGTTTCACGACGGTGAACCAGGGTCACTTTACTGGCGATATTGGCCAGGTACAGCGCCTCTTCAACCGCGGTGTTACCACCACCCACTACGGCAACAGGCTTGTTGCGGTAGAAGAAACCGTCACAGGTCGCACAGGCAGAAACGCCTTTGCCCATGAATGCTTCTTCCGACGGCAAGCCCA
>Ga0302347_1000425_pt1 | contig 68112 bp, 63 predicted proteins | sample PhyWR1_FD_202178 | JGI IMG/M metagenome (GOLD analysis project Ga0302347, IMG submission 202178) | Leaf surface microbial communities from wheat plants in UC Gill Tract Community Farm, Albany, California, United States - DLSL W.R1 (v2)... | ecosystem: Host-associated > Plants > Phyllosphere >... | reverse complement strand
CGCCCCGGCAAATAATATTCGGTGTGAAACAGACTGTAATTTTGTCAGCTTGTTCGCACGCAACTGTATTCAGAGGGTAAAACACACCTCGTAAACTTCGTCTTAACTCGGGTCTGTCACGGGAAAGCCGGCAAAAATGCGAAATTTACCGGTATACATCCACACTTCCAAGCGGGCTCCTATACTGCCCGATCAAACGTCGTCTGATCGTCACAGGCCTGATAGGCGTGGCCGCCAGTAAAACGGATCAGTATCCTAGCACCTCCTCACCCGCAGACGCTAAGGCCGAGCGGGTAGCCCAACAGGTTAAAAAACGAATGAATCTAGCCCGCCGCGCTGCTGGCCTGTTGCTCAGCACAGTTTTATTACCGCTTTCGGCCCTGGCGGCCGAACCGCAGCCCACCCACGAGTTCCGCCTGGACAACGGCCTCAAGGTCATCGTGCGCGAAGACCATCGCGCCCCGGTGGTGGTCTCCCAGGTCTGGTACAAAGTGGGTTCCAGCTACGAAACCCCTGGCAAGACCGGCCTGTCCCACGCGCTTGAGCACATGATGTTCAAGGGCAGCAACAAGGTCGGTCCCGGCGAAGCCTCGTTGATCCTGCGCGACCTTGGCGCCCAGGAAAACGCCTTCACCAGCGACGACTACACCGCCTACTACCAGGTACTGGCCCGTGACCGCCTGGGCGTGGCCTTTGAGCTTGAGGCCGACCGCATGGCCAGCCTTCGCTTGCCGCCCGAAGAATTCAAGCGCGAGATCGAAGTCATCAAGGAAGAGCGCCGCCTGCGCACCGACGACCAGCCCATGAGCAAAGCCTACGAGCTGTTCAGCGCCATGGCCTTCCCTTCCAGCGGCTACCACACCCCGACCATCGGCTGGATGGTCGACCTGGAGCGCATGAGCGTTGGCGAACTGCGCGCATGGTATGAAGAGTGGTATGCCCCCAACAACGCCACTTTGGTGGTGGTCGGTGACGTCACCCCGGATGAAGTCAAAGCCCTGGCCCAGCGTTACTTTGGCAAGGTGCAAAAACGCGAGATACCTGTCGCCAAAATCCCGCTGGAACTGCCGACCCCTGGCGAACGCCTGCTCAAGATCCACGTCCAGACCCAACTGCCAAGCTTGATGCTGGGCTTTAACGTGCCCAGCGTTGCCACGGCCAAGGACCCGATCACCGCCAATGCCCTGCGCCTGATTTCCGCGCTGCTGGACGGCGGCTACAGCGCACGCATGCCGACGCAGCTGGAGCGGGGCGAAGAACTGGTCTCCGGTGCATCGTCCAGCTACAACGCCTTCACCCGTGGTGACAGCCTGTTCATGCTTTCGGCGATGCCCAACAGCCAGAAGAAAGTCACCATGGCCCAGGCCGAGGCAGGCTTGTGGCGCTTGCTCGATGACCTGAAAAAGACCCCGCCGACCACTGAAGAGCTTGAACGTGTGCGTGCCCAGGTAATTGCCGGACTGGTCTACGAGCGCGACTCGATCACCAGCCAGGCCACTTCGATCGGCCAGCTGGAAACCGTCGGCCTGTCGTGGAAGCTGATGGACTCCGAACTGGCCGACCTGCAGAAGGTCACCCCGGCCGATATCCAGCAGGCTGCCCGCACCTATTTCACTCGCGACCGTCTCAGCGTTGCCCATGTACTGCCCGAGGAGAAAACCCATGAGTGAGCGTAAAGGCCCCCGCTACGCCCTGCTTGGTCTGAGCGCCGCCATACTGGTGGGTGCACTCGGCTACTTTTTTACCAACCCGCAGCAATCGGTCGCCAGCCAGGCACTGGACCAGGCCAAGAGCGAGCACAAGCTCGAATCCCTGGCCGAGCTGGACGGCAAGGCGCCCAGCCACCGTGCGCTGAACGTGCAAACCTGGAAAACCGCCGAAGGCTCCAAAGTGCTGTTCGTCGAAGCACGGCAATTGCCGATGTTCGACCTGCGCCTGACCTTCGCCGCTGGCAGCAGCCAGGACGAAAACACCCCGGGCCTGGCCCTGCTGACCAACGCCATGCTCAACGAAGGTGTAGCGGGTAAAGATGTGGGCGCCATCGCCCAGGGCTTTGAAGGCCTGGGCGCGGACTTCGGCAATGGCGCATATCGCGACATGGCCGTGGCCTCGCTGCGCAGCCTGAGCGATGTAGATAAACGCACACCTGCGCTCAACCTGTTCGCCGAGGTGGTGGGCAAACCCACCTTCCCGGCCGACTCCCTGGCGCGGATCAAGAACCAGTTGCTCGCCAGCTTCGAGTTTCAGAAACAAAACCCCGGCAAACTGGCCAGCGACGAACTGTTCAAGCGCCTGTACGGTAACCACCCGTATGCCCACGCCAGTGATGGCAATGCCCAAAGCATCGCCGCGATCACCATTGACCAGCTCAAGGCCTTTCACAACAAGGCCTACACCGCAGGCAACGCCGTGATTGCGATTGTTGGCGACCTGTCGCGTGCCGAAGCCGAAGCCATTGCAGCCCAGGTATCTGCCGCACTGCCCAAAGGCCCTGCAGTGGCCAAGACCGTGCAACCAAGCGAGCCCAAGGCTGGCCAAACCCATATCGAGTTCCCGTCCAAACAAACCCACCTGCTGCTGTCGCAGCTGGGCATTGACCGTGACGATCCCGACTATGCCGCACTGGCATTGGGCAACAGCATTCTGGGCGGTGGCGGTTTCGGTACGCGCCTGATGACCGAAGTGCGTGAAAAGCGCGGCCTGACCTACGGCGTGTACTCCGGCTTCAGCCCGATGCAGGCTCGCGGCCCGTTCATGATCAACCTGCAAACCCGCGCCGAACTGAGCGAAGGTACGCTCAAACTGGTGCAAGACATTTTGGCCGACTACCTGAAAAATGGTCCGACGCAAAAAGAACTCGACGATGCCAAGCGTGAACTGGCTGGCAGCTTCCCGCTGTCCACTGCCAGCAACGCCGCCATCGTCGGCCAACTTGGCGCAATGGGCTTTTATGATTTGCCCCTGGATTACCTGGAAACCTTCATGCAGAAGTCCCAGGACCTGACCACCGAACAGGTCAAGGACGCCATGAACAAGCACCTGAGCGCCGACAAAATGGTCGTAGTGACCGCCGGCCCGACCGTGCCGCAAAAACCACTGCCACCTCCTACCGACAAACCTTCAGAGCAACCTCTTGGGGTTCCGGAGCATTAATGGCAAAGCCAAAAAACACATCGCACTCAGGTGCTGGTCAGTTACGCATCATTGGCGGGGAATGGCGCAGCCGCAAGCTGGACTTCCCCCATGTAGAGGGCCTGCGCCCGACGCCAGATCGCGTGCGTGAAACCCTGTTCAACTGGTTGGCCCCCTATATCGGCGGCGCCAGGGTACTGGACGTTTTCGCCGGCAGCGGCGCACTGTTCCTTGAAGCCATGTCCCGCGGCGCAGCCAAGGGCGTGGCACTGGACAGCAACCGCGATGCGATCTCCAACATCCGCGAGAACATGGGCATTCTGCGCTGCACTGTCGGCGAAGTTCAGCAGACTGACGCCCTGCGTTATCTGGACACCACGCCAAGCACAACCTTTGACGTGGTATTCCTCGACCCGCCGTTCAACAAGGACCTGCTCAAACCTGCTTGTGATCTGCTCGAGCAACGCGGCTGGCTGGCTGAAGACGCCTGGGTTTACACCGAAAGCGAGTTGCGCCCGTCAGAGCTGGGCTTGCCTGCCAACTGGCGCCTGCACCGCGAGCAAAAAGCCGGCGGCGTGAACTACGCCCTGTGGCAACGCGAAGCCACTCAAGCCTGATGAACCTGTAGTCGCTGCCGCAGGCTGCGATCAAGCCCGGAGGGGTCGCTTTTTCAAAAGCGAAGGCCCTTCGGTCCTTATCGCAGCCTGCGGCAGCGGCTACAGATTTTTGCGGTACAAGGTATCTATGTACCGCCCGCCTCTCCCCTCTCAAGCCCAATCTGTTCTGACGATAAACAGTCAGGACACCCACCATGAAACACCCCCTTGCCGGGCTGGCTCTCGGCTTTATGTTGCAACCGCTGATGGCCCTGGCCAGCAGCCAACCCTCCACTCAACATTTCACCCTGGATAACGGCCTCAAGGTTATCGTTCACGAAGACCACCGTGCAGCCGTGGTTCACTCACAGCTCTGGTATAGGGTCGGCTCAAGCTATGAGCCCCCAGGCCAATCCGGGTTGTCCCACGCCCTTGAACACATGATTTTCAAAGGCAGCAGCAAACTATGTCCGGCCGAGTCAGACCACATCTTTCAAAGCCTGGGCGCAACGGACAATGCGGCGACGCAAAATGACGCCACCATTTTCTTTCAAACCCTGCCCCCCCATGCCCTGGCAGTCGCACTTGAAGTGATGGCAGACCAGATGAGCACTGCACACCTGTCCGCTGCTCATTGGGCCGGTGAGCGCGAAGTCATCAAAAGCGAACGCAGCGAAAGCGTCGACAACGACCCCCATCAGCGCGCACTTGAACTGCCACGCCGCCTGGCATTCCTGACCAGCGCTTCCGGCAGCCCGGTCATCGGCTGGATGCACGACCTCGAACGCATGCACATCGATGAACTCAAGCACTGGTATAGAAGCTGGTATGCGCCCAATAACGCCACCCTGATCATCGTCGGCGATATCGACACCGAGCAGGTCAAGGCCCTGGCCACACGCTACTTCGGCCCGATTGCCTCACGCAAGCTACCTGTGATCAAGGCCCCGCTCGAACTGGCAGCTCCCGGTGAGCGCACCATGACTCAGTACATCGATCATCAAATCCCGAACCTGAGCATGACGTTCAACGTGCCAAGCCTGCACACCCAGACCGACCCGCGTTCAGCTCCAGCACTGGAGCTGCTCAGCGAGTTGCTCGGTGGCGGCGACAGTTCAGAACTCAAAAGCAGATTGTGGCGCGGCGAGGAATTGCTGATCAGCGTCGGCTCACATTACAGCAGCATCAGCCGCGGTGATGAGCTGTTCAGCATCGACGCCACCCTCAACCTTAAAAAGATGAAACCGCTGAGCGAGGTTCAAGAACGGATTTGGGCCGTGATCGACTCAGTGAAAAAAACACCCCCCTCCGGCAGTGACCTTGAACGCGCCCGTACGCGGATCATTGCACGGCATGTTTTCAGCCGTGATGACCTGCAAAGCCTGGCTCTGTATCTCGGTGAACTGGACATTGCGGGCTTGTCGCCAGAGGACGACGAAAAGCGCATGCAGATATTGGCGAAAATCACCCCTGAAGATATCCAGCTCGCCGCTCAAACGTTCCTGACCCACGACCGCTTGACCCTCAGCTATGTACTGCCCAAGGAGGCGCGCCATGAATAAGCCTCACGCAATCGCAGCCAGCCGCGCCTTGCGCGTCGCTACGCTGCTGTTCACCCTTGCCTGTGTCTGCGTGCAAGCCCGAGCACAAGAACCACAAGCACGACTGCAATCGCTGCTTGAGTTGAGCACTGCCGTGCCTGCCACCCGCCTGCCGACAATCAAGGCCTGGAAACTGAGCCAAAACACCAAAGTCCTGTTTGTCGAAAGCCACACCTTGCCCATGATCGATGTGCAAATCACCTTTGCCGCGGGCAGCAATCAGGATGGCGATACACCCGGCCTGGCAGCGACTGTACTGAGCCTGTTTAACGAAGGCTCGACGCTCAAGGACGCCAACGCACTGGCCAAGGGGTTTGATAGCTTGGGCGTGTCACTGGGTAACGGTATCGATAAAGAGCGGAGTTTCTTCACCCTGCGCAGCTTGAGCGCCCCGCACATCCGCGAACCCGCCATGCAGTTGTTCACCGAGATGCTCGCCCAACCGGGCTTTACCGTCGAAGGCCAGCGACGGGTCAAAAACGAACTGTTCACCAAACTCAAAATAAACCACGAAGACCCACACGCTCTTGCCCGGATGCAGATCTACAACGAACTCTATCCGGGGCAACCTTACACCCGCTCCGACTACGGCTCGGTCGAGAGCCTGGAGCGCATAGATGAATCACAGCTAAGGGCCTTTTACCGTCGCGCCTACACTGCTGCCAATGCACAGATCGTGATCGTCGGCGACCTGACCCTGCAACAGGCGCAGAGCCTCAGCCGCTCACTGGCCAATGCCTTGCCCGCCGGACCAGCACTCGCTGAAAGACACTCGGTGCCTGCCCCGCTGCCCCATGGCAAAACCCTGCATATCGAAGATGAAGCAACCCATACCGTACTGATGCTGGCACAGAATGCCTTGCCCAATCAGCACCCTGACGGGGTAGCGATCCGGGCCGGGCATATTATTTTCAGCCATATCCTCAACAGGCAGTTAAGGGAGGAGCGCAGCATCACCTATGGCGTGCTATCGCAAATTCCCCATGCGCAGGGACCAACCCCCTGGATCATCAGCCTCAATACCCCCTCGCGCTACAGCCAAAGCGCCCTGGTTCATATCAAAGCCCTGTTTGCCCAGTACCTGCAGGACGGACCCAGCGAAACCGAACTGGACGACATCAAGCAGTTCCTGCTGCGGGCGCTGCCACAGCTCACGGCCAGCAACCTGGATATGCGCAACGAACTGTCCATCATCAACCGCTTTAACCAGCCCCTGGCCTTCAACTACAAGATCCAACAGATTCAAGCCTTGACCAGAGAGCAAATCAAAGCGGCGATGAACCGTCACTTCACGGCTGACGGCTGGGTCGGCGTAACCGTCGGCCCCAGTGTTGCTCAACTGCCCCTGCCCAAGGTGATGGTGCCAGAAACGACGATGGCACAAAGTTGTATGCCTGCCATCAGATAACCCCGGCACCCGCACGCAACACTTGGGTGTCGGGCCCTGATGTGGCAATTTAGACATCCGCCGTACCTGTTACTCGATGAGAACCTCCGTGCCTTTTCCAGCCAGTCATGCTTCACCCCTCAAGCCTTTTACTCCGGCTACGGGTCTGGGCAACCCCCATGTCCAGACGCTATGGGGGCCGTTGTGGCGTACCAAGCCTGCCATTGAACATCGACGTGAACGTATCTGGCTAAAGGATGGCGATTTTCTCGATCTGGACTGGCACGGCACACCCTCAGACCATGCGCCGGTGGTACTGGTGCTGCACGGCCTGACCGGCTCGTCGGGCTCTCACTATGTGCTGGGCCTGCAAACCGCCCTCGCCGCACGCGGCTGGACCAGCGCCGCACTGAACTGGCGAGGGTGCTCCGGCGAACCCAATTTACTGGCCCGCAGTTATCACTCAGGGGCCAGCGAAGACCTGGCCGAGGCAGTGGCCCATTTACGTGCCGCACATCCGCTGACCCCCTTGTATGCCGTAGGCTATTCGCTGGGGGGCAATGTGCTGCTCAAGTATCTGGGCGAAAGCGGCAGCGACAGCGGGTTGCAAGGCGCTGTCGCGGTATCGGTGCCGTTCCGGCTTGACCAGTGTGCCGACCGGATCGGTATGGGATTTTCCAGGGTCTATCAAGCTCACTTCATGCGCGAGATGCTGGCTTACGTCAAAGACAAAAAACATCGATTCCAGCTCGATGCCCAACACGAAGGTCTGGCCAGCCTGACCAGGCTTGGCTCGGTCGAAGCCCTGAGCAAAATGCGCACCTTCTGGGAGTTCGATGACCGCGTAACGGCACCTCTTAACGGCTATCTGAATGTCGATGACTACTACCGTCGCGCCTCCAGCCGCTACTTCCTCGGCGCCATCCACACACCGACGCTGATTATCCAGGCCATGGACGATCCGTTCGTGTTCAAGCACAGCATCCCCGACACCAGCGAGCTGTCAGCCTGCACGCAACTGGAGTTGCACACCAGGGGCGGGCATGTCGGATTTCTGGAGGGCTCCCCAAGAAAACCGGGCTATTACCTTGAACGAAGAATTCCGCAATGGCTGGCCGCACTGCGGCTTGAATCTGCGTAATGGACGTAGAACAGGGTGAGTCGATCCGTTTCTGGCAAACACCCCCCCTGACGGGTGTCGAACTGCTGACGGCACGTTATATCGAACATCGCTTTGTGCCCCATGTGCATGATGGTTTTGTGATCGGCATGATCCTCGAAGGCGCCCAGCGCTATCGCTATCGCGGCGCCGAGCATCTGGCTGCCACCGGTACGCTGGTGCTGATCAACCCGGACGAAGTCCATAACGGTCACAAAGGTCATGATGCGGGCTGGCGTTACCGGGCTTTTTACCCGGACAACGTGCAAATTCAGCAGTTGCTGGAAGAACTGGAACTGCCCGCCACCCACTTGCCGACCTTCAATGACACATTGCTGTACGACTGCGACCTGTTTCGCGGGTTGTTCCAGCTACATCAATTGCTCGAAGGGCCAGAGACTGCGCTGCAACAGCAAACCGCATGGCGCCAGATGATGCTTGCCCTGCTCAACCGCCATGCCCGCCTGCCACTGCCAGCCAAGCCCGGGGTCGAACACCGCGCTGTAAGCCGTGCCAAGGAAGTACTGCAAGCCCGACTGGCAGAGCCACCATCACTGGAAGAACTCGCCGCCGCAGTCAATCTGTCGCCATTCCACTTTGCCCGCGTATTTCAGCGCGCCACCGGCATGCCACCGCACACCTGGTTGATGCAACAGCGTATCGCCCATGCCAGAGCCTTGCTGCAACAAGGCTGTTTGCCACTCCAGGTGGCGACGCAACTGGGCTTTGCCGACCAGAGCCACCTGAACCGGCAATTCAAGAAAGTCTATGGTGTTGGCCCCGGTGCATACCGGTTGGCCAGTGTCGGCACCCCTTAAGCCAACTGGCTCAATCGCCAGTAGCAATGCCCCGCGCAGGATCATTGATCCACTCGCTCCACGAACCCGCATAAAGCTTGCCTAGCGGATAACCCGCCAAGCCCAATGCAAAAAGGTTGTGACACGCCGTCACCCCGGAGCCGCAATAGGCAACCAGCTCCTCGGGAGAGCGGCCGGCAAGTTTTTCGGCAAAGCGCTGCTTGAGCTGCGCCGCAGGCAAAAAGCGCCCCGTAGGATCCAGGTTTTCGCTGAAGGCGGCACATTGCGCGCCCGGAATATGCCCGGCGATCGGGTCAATCGGCTCGACCTCACCTCGAAAGCGCGGCTGGGCACGGGCATCGATCAGGGTCAGCCCCGGCTTGGCCAGACGCTTTTGCAATTGTTCGGCGCTCAGCAGCATATGGCTGTCGGGTTTGCCTTCGAAAGTGCCACGCAAGGTCGGTGACGCATCCAGGCTCAGCGGGAAGCCCGCGGCATGCCAGGCCTTGAGACCACCATCAAGGATAAATACACCCTCGCGCTTGCCCAGCCAGGTCAGCAACCACCATGCCCGGGCCGCAAAAGCACCCGGGCCGTCGTCATACAACACCACATCGCTGTCGGCATTGATGCCCCAGGCCTGCAGACGCTCAACCAGAGTACGTGGATCGGGCAATGGATGACGACCGGTCACACCTTTGATTACAGGCCCGCTCAGGTCGCGTTCGAGGTCGGCAAATTGCGCGCCGGCAATATGCCCCTCGGCATAACTGCAACGGCCGTAGTCCGGGTCTTCGAGGGCAAAGCGGCAATCCAGGATAACCAGGCCGGGCTGCGCCTGACGTTCATTCAGGGCATGAGGGCTGATCAGTTGCGCAACGGGCATAGTGAACTCCTGTGAGGGGGTGAAATGCAGTTATTGAACGTACAACGCGTGTTCCAGAGGGACGTAGTATTCCTTGATCAACTCATCGATGGCTTCACGTGCCTGGTCGGTAACAAAACCTGATTCCAGCACCAGCAGTTGGTACACACCGCGCTTGATGGCCTGCTCGCTGAGCTGGTCACTGTTTTCACGGGTGGCGCATAAAAAACCTACCCAGGAGGTGAGAATAATCCATGCATTCAGGCTCAGGGATTCAATTTGCCGGGAGCTCATGCACAAGATTTCGGCCTCGACAAAGCCAGCGTATATGGCCTGGGCCTGTGTGAGGCAGTGCTGGGAAAAACGTCGATAGCGGATGGCCAGTTCCGTGTCGCTGTGCAATAAATGCTCGATATCTCGATACAAAAAACGGTAGCGCCACATGGCATCCAGCAGTTGCTGCAGGTAGTGGTGCTTGTCGGCAACGGTTGGCAAACGCCCTTGGGGTGGGTGCAAAAAGCTCAATACCAGCGCTTCGTACTCGCTGAACAAGACCGCGATAATCGCCTGCTTGTTGGGGAAGTGGTAGTACAGATTACCGGGCGAAATTTCCATATGGGCCGCAATGTGATTAGTGCTCACACTGCGTTCGCCCAACTGGTTGAAAAGCTCCAGGCTGCTGTTGGCGATGCGCTGACTGGTTTTTAGTCGTATGGCCATGGGCTTGCGCTTAAATTAAAAACGAAAGGCATCTTACGGCCTAACCTTGAATCGATAAACAACACGGGGCAGGCCTTCAATTGACAGGTTAGAGCACAAGCTCTAAAAACATAGTGCTCTTCTACGATAAATACCGATAAAAACCGCCTGGAGCCATCATGCCTGTCGACAGCACTCACACTCACGACGCCCCGGTTCAACCGGACGCTCTCCAGTCCCTGCTCGACAAGCAGCGCCAGGCCTATGCCGCTCATCCATTCCCGCCACTTGCGCAGCGCCAGCAATGGCTCAAAAGCCTGCGCCAGCTGTTGAGCCGCGAGCGCGAGGTGCTGATCGATGCCATCAGCCAGGATTTCAGCCATCGCAGCCCGGACGAGACGCTGTTTGCCGAATTGATGCCGTGCTTGCACAGCATTGATTATGCCCTCAAACACCTTAAGCGCTGGATGAAACCTTCCTCACGCAGCGTAGGCATGATGTTCGCGCCCGCCAGTGCCAAAGTGATGTATCAGCCGCTGGGGGTTGTGGGAATTATTGTGCCGTGGAACTACCCGCTGTATCTGGCCATCGGCCCGTTGGTTGGCGCATTGGCTGCCGGCAACCGGGTCATGCTCAAGCTCAGCGAGTTCACCCCGGTCACCGGGCACTGGCTCAAGGATTTGCTGGGGCGGATCTTCCCCGAAGACATGGTTGCGGTGGTACTGGGCGAGGCAGATGTGGCGGTGGCGTTCTCCGGGCTGGCGTTCGATCACTTGCTGTTCACCGGTTCCACCCATGTGGGCAAACGGGTGATGCGTGCGGCTTCTGAAAACCTGACCCCCGTAACACTGGAGCTGGGTGGTAAATCTCCCGCTATCGTGTCGGCCGATGTACCGCTCAAAGACGCTGCCCAGCGCATCGCCTGGGGCAAAACACTCAACGCCGGGCAAACCTGTATCGCTCCGGATTATGTGCTGGTACCCCAGGATCGGGTAGACGGCTTCGTCGATGCCTACCGCCAGGCCGTTCACAGCTTTTATCCGACCCTCATCGATAACCCGGACTACACCGCAATTATCAATGACCGGCAGCTGGCGCGCCTTGAACGGCTGCAAACCGACGCCACCCTCAAGGGCGCACGGTTGATCCCGCTGTATGAACAGGGCCAGGGGCGGCGCATGCCCCATACGCTGGTGCTGGATGTAAACGACGAGATGCACGTCATGCAGGACGAAATCTTCGGCCCTCTACTACCCGTTGTGCCCTACTCCAATCTGGATCAGGCAATGGCCTACATCAACCGTAGACCCCGCCCTCTGGCACTGTATTACTTCGGCTACAACAAAGCCGAGCAACAGAGGGTTATCCACACCACTCACTCGGGCGGGGTCAGCATCAACGAAACGTTGTTGCATGTGGCTATCGACGACCTGCCTTTTGGCGGCGTCGGGCATTCAGGCATGGGGCATTACCACGGCCACGAAGGTTTCCTGACCTTCAGCAAAGCCAAGGGCGTGCTGTGCAAACAGCGCCTGAACAGCTCGCCGATGATCTATCCGCCTTATGACCGGCAACTGGTACGCATGATCCAGAAGCTGTTTATCCGCTAACGGGCTTTATCGAAAAACTGGCGAGCCTACTGGGCCAACGCCTGAAAAAATCATGAAAAAGCAGTAAATTCGTCGCGTCTATAGTGCTTTCTTCTGCGAATGGCGACTTGGCCGACCGGGAATGCTGCGATACCATCCGACTCCCCAACGGATTCCCGCCAGGACGACGCGATGAACCGAGTGTTGTACCCAGGTACATTCGACCCTATTACCAAGGGCCATGGCGATCTGGTCGAACGCGCTTCGCGCCTGTTTGACCACGTGATCATTGCTGTCGCTGCCAGCACCAAGAAAAACCCGCTATTCCCTCTGGAACAGCGGGTGGAGCTGGCTCGTGAAGTCACCAAACACCTGCCCAATGTTGAGGTGGTCGGTTTCTCGACGCTGCTCGCGCACTTTGCCAAAGAACAGAATGCCAATGTGTTCCTGCGTGGCCTGCGTGCCGTGTCGGACTTCGAATACGAGTTCCAGCTGGCGAACATGAATCGCCAACTGGCCCCCGATGTCGAGAGCCTGTTCCTCACGCCGTCAGAACGTTATTCGTTTATATCCTCGACGTTGGTGCGCGAAATCGCAGCATTAGGCGGTGATATCAACAAATTCGTACACCCGGCCGTGGCTGATGCCCTGACCGAGCGTTTTCGCAAGAAATAACCACTGAAGCGGCGTCCGCGTGCACTGCGGGCGCCAATGCGGCACAATTGCCGCATTCGATTTCAGTTGCCCGGGCCGAGCGCCCCGGCCGGAGTACCCATGTCCCTGATCATCACCGACGATTGCATTAACTGCGACGTCTGCGAACCCGAGTGTCCGAACGCCGCCATTTCCCAGGGTGAAGAGATCTACGTGATCGACCCCAACCTGTGCACCCAGTGCGTTGGCCATTACGATGAGCCGCAATGCCAGCAGGTGTGCCCGGTTGACTGCATCCCGCTGGATGAAGCCCACCCGGAAACCGAAGAACAGCTGATGGAAAAGTACCGGGCAATTACCGGGAAGGCCTGATTCATCGTCTATGGGATTTGTGTGGGAGCGGGCTTGCTCGCGATAGATTCACTGCGATCGACCCGTTCGACCGAGGTGGTTGCATCGCGAGCAAGCCCGCTCCCACAAGAGTTCAGCGCAGGACTGGTGGCTACGTCTGGCAACGCGGGCAAAACACGCTCGCACGCTGGCCCAGTTTGACGTCACGCAGTTCCGTGCCGCAAATCTTGCACGGTTCATAACTACGCCCGTATACAAACAGCTCCTGCTGAAAATAACCGGGCTGGCCATCGCCACCAATAAAGTCGCGCAATGTGGTGCCGCCCCGCTCGATAGCGGCCGCCAGAATCCGCTTGATCTCAATCGCCAGCTTCAAATAGCGTGCCCGGGAAATACTCCCGGCAGCGCGACGCGGGTCAATACCTGCGGCAAACAGCGCTTCGGTCGCATAAATATTGCCGACCCCCACCACCACCGCGTTGTCCATGATGAAGGGTTTGACCGCCATCGAACGCTTGCGCGACAGCTGAAACAGCCGCTCACCATCAAACAGGTCGGTCAGCGGCTCCGGCCCCAGGCGCACCAGCAGCTCATGGTTCAGCGGGTCAAGGCTCCAGAGCATCGCCCCGAACCGGCGCGGGTCGGTATAACGCAGGGCCAGCCCGGATTCCAGCTCGATATCCACATGCTCATGCCTGGCCGCAGGTAACCCGGCCTCCACCAGCCGCAGGTTGCCCGACATGCCCAAGTGGCTGATCAATGTCCCAACCTCGGCATTGATCAGCAAATACTTGGCCCGGCGCTCGACCAGCACAATACGCTGCCCCGACAACCGCACATCGAGATCCTCAGGGATCGGCCAGCGCAAACGACGCTCGCGCACAATCACCCGACTGACCCGCTGCCCTTCAAGGTGCGGGGCGATGCCGCGGCGGGTGGTTTCGACTTCAGGTAATTCAGGCATGGGGGCTCCGCACTCTGGAATAGCTGGCGATTCTAGCGGAAATTTCAGCGCCACTGACCCCGTGATCCGACGCAATGCGGTGAATCAGCCAAGCCTCAGGGTTGCGTCTAAGGCTATAATCGCGCCCTTTTCAATACCCGGAGCGACGTCATGTCCCTGCCAAGCCTGCGCCTTAAAGCCAATGCCGATCGACGCCTGCGCGCCGGCCACCTGTGGGTCTACAGCAACGAAATCGATGTAGCTGCCACACCACTGAACGGTTTTAAGGCCGGCGACCAAGCGGTACTCGAAACCGCCGGCGGCAAGCCGCTGGGCATCGTTGCCATGAGCCCCAACAACCTGATCTGTGCACGCCTGCTGTCGCGTGACATCAAGCTGCCACTGGACAAGTCGCTGCTGGTACACCGCCTGAACGTGGCCCTGTCCCTGCGTGAGCGCCTGTTCGACAAGCCTTACTACCGCCTGGTCTACGGCGACTCCGATTTGCTGCCGGGCCTGGTGGTTGACCGTTTCGGCGACATTCTGGTGGTTCAACTGGCCTCGGCCACAATGGAACACCACAAAGAAGACGTGATCGCAGCCCTGGTGCAAGTCATCAAGCCAAGCGGCATCCTGTTCAAGAACGACTCGGCTGCCCGTGATGCCGAAGGCCTTGAACGCTACGTTGAAACCGTCTTCGGCCTGGTACCGGAGTGGGTTGCCCTGGAAGAAAACGGCGTGAAGTTCGAAGCACCGGTGATCGCCGGGCAAAAAACCGGCTGGTTCTATGACCACCGCATGAACCGTGCGCGTCTGGCCCCGTACGTCAAAGGTAAACGCGTACTGGATCTGTACAGCTACATCGGCGGCTGGGGTATTCAAGCCGGTGCGTTTGGCGCCAGCGAAGTGTTCTGCGTTGACGCCTCGTCCTTCGCCCTTGACGGCGTTGAGCGCAACGCTGCGCTGAACGGCTTTGCCGAGAAAGTCACCTGCATGGAAGGCGACGTGTTTGAAGCTCTCAAGGAGCTTAAAGCCAACGAAGAGCGTTTCGACGTGATCGTGGCCGACCCACCGGCGTTCATCAAACGCAAAAAAGACCTGAAAAATGGCGAAGGCGCTTACCGCCGCCTGAACGAGCAAGCCATGCGCCTGCTCAACAAGGACGGCATTCTGGTCAGCGCATCGTGCTCGATGCACCTGCCCGAAGACGACCTGCAAAACATCCTGCTGACCAGCGCCCGCCATCTGGACCGCAACATGCAGCTGCTGGAGCGCGGCGGCCAGGGCCCGGACCACCCGGTGCACCCGGCCATCCCGGAAACACGCTACATCAAGAGCATCACCTGCCGTTTGCTGCCTAACAGCTAAGACGCACATCACCTCGTAGCAGCTGCCGAAGGAACGAGGCTGCGTTCGATTGCGAAGCAATCGTAAAACCTGAACTCCCGGTCTGTTAGTTAAACCGCGGGCTCAGGTTTTACGACGGCTGCGCCGCCGAACGCAGCCTTCGTTCCTCGGCAGCTGCTACGGGGGGCTCAAGGCTTGCGAGGCTTCTCCAGCTTCGGCGTCAGCTCAACCTCGCCAATCTGCAACGATTGATAAGTCGGCTTCACCACCTTCACATTGCCCTGGCGGATCTTCTCGATCAGCTCCAGCGCACTCTCATCCCCCAGGTAAGTGCCGGCTCGCCGCCATTTGCCCTGAGCATCACGCTTGAAGAAGTGCAACGGTTCGGACCACTTGTTCTTGGGTAATTGCAGGACCTCCGGCTGCCCATCCTGATCCAGATCAACGGCCCACAGGGCGCAACCTGGCGCCAGGCACAACTGCCCGTCAAACCCCTTGTCCTCAAACTGCTCACTGCCCTCGACCTTGGGCCCGATCCATTCCAGCAACCGCTCCGACCCTCTGGGGCCATTACCCGAACCTGCTTCCTTGAGGCGTTTCAGCAAGACTTGCCGCTGCGGCCCGGTCAGTACCAGCCCTTGCTCGACTTGCACCAACAACGCGTCATACGCCTGCTTGCCCTGAGGCCCCAGACGATTGCGCAAGGTATCTGCATCAAAGGTATCCACCGCAGTCTTGCCGCTGAGCAAGCGCTGCACCTGATTGTTCGCACTCAACTTGAGCGGGCTGAACCACGGCGTATGCAACCCCAGCAGCAGCACCACGCACAGCAGCGCAATCAGCGGATTGCTGGCGCGCAAGCTGCCCAGCCAGACGGCCCTTGAAGCAAACACGGCCCAAACCGCCGCCAGGCTGTGAACAAAAATAACCAGCACCAGCACCATGGCGAGGATCCGTGACGGGGTCAGGCCGTACTGCTCGATACGCAGCCAGGTCGAATACCCTGCCAACACCACCAGCACCGGTAAACACAGCAGGCACAGGTCGATCACCCGCACCAGCCAGACCGGGTACCCGCTGCCCTGGGTGCCATCCTGAAACACGCCATTGAGCAAAAACAAACTGACCGCCACCAGCCACAGCATGATCGGCGTCGAATAACCGGTATCCCAGATCGGCTCCAGCCCGGTAAAGGGCAAAGCGAAGGTGAACACAATGACAATCAACGCACTCAACGGCAGCAAAAAGCGGCATAGCGCCAGCAGAATCCCGCGCAGCAGCCCGATCACCCGGTCCTTTTCACGCCCCATATGAACGCCCAGGGCAAACACCATCGCCGAACTGACATACATAAACCCGTCAGTTGAGAACAGCTTGTTGAGCGCCACGATGCCGAGCATCTTGAACAGCCCGCCCCACAACAGCAGCAATGCCCAGAACACGCCATTCAACAGCAACCCCAGAAGCACGATAAACACCGTGTCCCAAGCATGGCGAAACAGGTCCTGGTAGCGTGGGTAGCGCCCTTCACGGGTCGGCCAGCTCAGAATAAAAACCGTACACACATAGGTAACGACTACGGCAAAGAAGGTCCAGCTGCCCACCAGCCAGCTGCCTGAGCGCCAATACTCATCGCCGTCCCAAAATACCCAGGCACTGATTGACGTCATGACTGCCGTGAGTCCGAGCACCCGCCATACCGTGCCACGCTGGCGGATATTCTCATCCAGCAGCAACAGGTTGATGCCACCCACCAGCACTGCCGTCATCAGGCCATAACGGACTCCCGGCTCGCCTATGGCGGTGCTCAGCCACAGCAACAGCCCTTGCACCAGGCCGATGACCAGATACGTTTTGACAGATCGCTCAAGCGTCAGCATTTGGAACCCTCACTACAAAACCAATCGCACACTATTACTTGATTGCCGTTAAATGGTCGTGCCACTTCTTAAAAATAGTTCTTTCCCACACAAAAGCAGGCCAGGCCTTACTAGAGCTGATTGCCTCATGCAGTATCCCAAGTCGCTCATTTGTACCCTGGCGCAACCCTCGGGCCCATTCCCTCCCGCCGCCAGCCGTGTAGAATCGACGCATTCATCGCCAATCATCCCCGGCGGGTTTATGAGCTCAAGCCCAGACGCGCGGCGATCCCGCAGCGTTTACGGCAACTCGCGGATACGTGGTCATTTTCTGTGTGATCCGCCTGTCATTAGAAGCTCACTTCCCTGTTTGTTACCTGATTAGCCGCCCGGAGTTGCTCCATGCCTGACTATCGTTCGAAAACCTCCACCCATGGCCGCAACATGGCCGGTGCCCGCGCTTTGTGGCGCGCCACGGGGATGAAAGATGCCGACTTTAAAAAGCCGATCATCGCCATTGCCAACTCCTTCACCCAGTTCGTACCCGGCCACGTCCACCTCAAGGACATGGGCCAGCTGGTAGCCCGCGAGATCGAGCGCGCAGGCGGCGTTGCCAAAGAATTCAACACCATTGCCGTCGACGACGGCATCGCCATGGGCCATGACGGCATGCTGTACTCGCTGCCTAGCCGCGAGATCATCGCCGACTCCGTGGAATACATGGTCAACGCCCACTGCGCCGACGCCATTGTGTGCATCTCCAACTGCGACAAGATCACCCCTGGCATGCTGATGGCCTCCTTGCGCCTCAACATCCCGGTGATTTTCGTTTCCGGCGGGCCGATGGAAGCAGGCAAGACCAAGCTCGCCAGCCACGGTCTGGATCTGGTAGACGCCATGGTGATCGCCGCCGACTCCAGCGCTTCTGACGAGAAGGTTGCCGAGTACGAGCGCAGCGCTTGCCCGACGTGCGGTTCGTGCTCCGGCATGTTCACTGCCAACTCGATGAACTGCCTGACCGAAGCCCTGGGTCTGGCCTTGCCGGGCAACGGCTCGGCACTGGCTACCCACAGCGACCGCGAACAATTGTTCCTGCAAGCCGGCCGCACCATCGTTGATCTGTGCCGCCAGTACTACGTCGAGAACGACGAGTCGGTATTGCCGCGCAATATCGCCAACTTCAAGGCGTTCGAAAACGCCATGACGCTGGACATCGCCATGGGCGGTTCGACCAACACCATCCTGCACTTGCTGGCTGCGGCCCAAGAAGCCGAAATCGACTTCGACCTTAAAGACATCGACCGCCTGTCACGTCATGTGCCGCAGCTGTGCAAAGTGGCGCCGAACATCCAGAAGTACCATATGGAAGACGTTCACCGCGCCGGTGGTATTTTTTCCATCCTTGGCTCATTGGCCCGCGGCGGCCTGCTGCACACCGATTTGCCGACCGTACACAGCAAGACCATGGCCGAAGGCATCGCCAAATGGGACATCACCCAGACTGACGACGAAGCCGTGCACACGTTCTTCCGTGCAGGCCCGGCCGGTATCCCGACGCAAACCGCGTTCAGCCAGTCGACCCGCTGGGACACCCTCGACGACGACCGTGAAAACGGCTGCATCCGCAGTGTCGAGCATGCCTACTCGCAAGAAGGCGGCCTGGCCGTGCTGTACGGCAACATCGCTCTGGATGGTTGCGTGGTTAAAACCGCGGGCGTCGACGAGTCGATCCACGTGTTCGAAGGCAACGCCAAGATCTTCGAAAGCCAGGACAGCGCCGTGCGCGGCATTCTGGCGGACGAAGTACAGGCCGGCGACATCGTGATCATCCGTTACGAAGGCCCTAAAGGCGGCCCGGGCATGCAAGAGATGCTCTACCCGACGTCGTACCTGAAATCCAAAGGCCTGGGCAAAGCCTGTGCGCTGCTCACCGACGGTCGTTTCTCGGGCGGTACTTCGGGCCTGTCCATCGGTCATGCTTCACCGGAAGCAGCCGCTGGTGGCGCGATTGGCCTGGTGCAGGACGGCGACAAAGTGCTGATCGACATCCCGAACCGTTCGATCAACCTGTTGATCAGCGACGAAGAGATGGCAGCCCGTCGTGCCGAGCAAGACAAGAAAGGCTGGAAGCCGGTGGAAGTGCGTCCGCGCAAAGTCACCACGGCCCTCAAGGCCTATGCGTTGCTGGCCACCAGCGCCGACAAGGGCGCGGTGCGTGATAAAGCGCTGTTGGACAAATTGGTGCCATAAGCCAATACGTTGAACAAAAATCCCGGCCATGTGCCGGGATTTTTGGTTCATACACCAACTCTGTAGCAGTTGCCGTAGGAACGAGGCTGCGTTCGGCGGCAAAGCCGTCGTGAAATCAGACACTTCGGTACATCAGAAATATTGAAGACTCAGGTTTACGACGACTACGTCGCCGAACGCAGCCTTCGTCCCTCGGCAGCTGCTACGTCACTACTGGATCTGATCCGGCTTGACGATTACCCAGTTTTTATCCGCCGTTACCGGCAACCCCTCTTTGGCTTGCGCCGCCGCATTCTTGGCCATCATGCCTTCCAGTTGCGCCATGTATTTGTCTTTGCGGTTGATCCACAAGTGCACCCCGCCCTTGGCCACGTCCACGCCGTGAAATAGCATATAGCCATCACTGGACGGCGTATCGCCGCCCACCAGCACCGGCTTTTTCCACTGGTCGATATAGGTCAGGATCGCCGCCTGCTTGCCCGCCATCCATGTCGCCGGAGTCCACAGATAAGGGGTCAACTCCAGCCCCAGGTTGGCTTTCTCGTTGTATGTACCGGCGCTGATCTGTTTGCGGGCAGTGGTCAGCTCACCAGTTTTGCGGTCCTTGAGCAGCGTACTCACGCCAATCACGTTTTGCGGTTTGACGTTGTAACCGTACTTGGGATCGGCCGCGACCATGCGCACCAGCTCTTCCGAAGCCGCGGTCATGACATAGACCTCAATGCCGTTTTCCATCAGTTTGTTGAACAGTTCGACCTGTCCGGTAAACACCTTGGGCGGCTGAACCTCGGAGGTCTTGACCACATCTCCCTCGAAGTAAGTCACTGGCACCGGTTTGCCCGAGGCCATCAGCTCATCCACGTAACCCTTGAGCTGTTGCAGGGTAAAGCCGGAAAACACCTGGGCCACCCACGGGTAACACACCATGTCGTCCACTTCGCACAAGCGATAGTAGTAACTGAACAGGCTTTCTTTATGTTCGGCAGTGTCTTTGAACGGGATCAGTTTGAGCGACGGGTCGAGACTGTCACGGGTGATCAGGCCCTTGTTTTCCATAAACGGCAGCAGCGCTTCTTCCAGATCGTTGCGGTAGCTGGTGTTATCCATGTCAAAGACCGCGAAATTACCCTTGTTCGCGTTGGCCGCAATCATGGCGTCCAGTTGCCTGGCCTGATCGGCGGGCCAGTGTTTGAGTTCTGTGGCCAACACCTGGCCCGCAAGCCCCATACACAGAGTTAACGCTGTCAGCTTGGCAGTCAGGTTCATCAGCTATGCTCCTAGTCAAAAGCACAGACGCTAACAAACCTGTATGACAGTTTTTGGCTTGGGCACGACTATCATCGTCCTGTCTGCGTCACCTGCTTATTCCAAAAACCTTGGTTGTCATTCCACATCGGTATATTTGTAGATATATCAACCTGTTACGATTTCCGGTTCGCAATAGTTACATCCAAGACTGGTACAAGTCGTCCCCTCGGAGCTTTCATGAATTTCCCGCTGATCCTCAATCTGCTGGTGTTCCTCGCGTTGCTGTTCGGCTTGTCGCTGACCCGCCACACTGCGTGGAGCCTGGCGAAAAAAGTCTTGCTGGCACTGGTTATAGGCGTGGTCTTCGGCCTGTGCCTGCACCTGACCTACGGTACAGACAGCCCGACACTGAAAGCCTCCATTGGCTGGTTCGACCTGGTCGGCAGTGGCTACGTGCAATTGCTGCAAATGATCGTGATACCGCTGGTATTCGCCTCGATCCTCAGCGCCGTAGCCCGTCTGCATAACGCTTCGTCCCTCGGCAAGATCAGCTTCCTGACCATCGGCACATTGCTGTTTACCACCATGATCGCGGCACTGATCGGTATCGGCCTGACCAACCTGTTCGGCCTCACCGCCGATGGCCTGGTGGCCGGTGCTGCAGAAATGAGCCGCCTGCAAGTGATCCAGAGCGACTACGCGGGCAAGGTGTCGGACCTGAACGTGCCACAACTGCTGCTGTCGTTTATCCCGCAAAACCCGTTTGCCGACCTGGCCCGTGCCAAGCCGACCTCGATCATCAGCGTGGTGATTTTCGCGGCATTCCTGGGCATCGCCGCGTTGCAGCTGTTCAAGGACGAGCCGGAAAAAGGCGGCAAGATCCTCAGCGCCATCGATACCCTGCAAGCCTGGGTGATGCGCCTGGTGCGCCTGGTGATGAAACTGACCCCCTACGGCGTACTGGCCTTGATGACCAAAGTGGTCGCCATGTCCAACGTGCAGGACATCATCAAACTCGGCAGCTTTGTGGTGGTGTCCTACATCGCCCTGGCGCTGATGTTTGTGATTCACGGCGTGATCGTGTCGTTTTCCGGGGTTAACCCGCTGCGCTTCTTCCGCAAGGTATGGCCGGTTCTGACCTTTGCTTTCACCAGCCGTTCGAGCGCGGCCAGCATCCCGTTGAGCATCGAAGCGCAAACCCGACGCCTGGGCATTCCGTCTTCGATCGCCAGCTTTGCCGCTTCGTTTGGCGCGACCATTGGCCAGAACGGCTGTGCCGGTCTGTACCCGGCCATGCTGGCGGTGATGGTTGCCCCGACCGTGGGCATCAACCCGCTGGACCCTGTGTGGATCGCATCGCTGGTGGCCATCGTGACCTTGAGTTCGGTAGGCGTGGCCGGTGTGGGCGGTGGTGCAACCTTCGCTGCACTGATCGTGTTGCCGGCCATGGGATTGCCGGTGTCGCTGGTGGCATTGCTGATTTCGGTCGAGCCCCTGATCGACATGGGCCGTACGGCACTGAACGTCAGCGGTTCGATGGTGGCAGGCACCGTCACCAGCCAGATCCTGCACCAGACCGACAAGGCCATCCTGGCTGAAGACGATCATGGTGATCTGGCGCACGCCTAAAAGCTTGCCCTAACCCTCTCCCGGAGGGAGAGGGGACTAAAGACAAAAGCAGATTTGCGTAACACCACAGATCAGCCCCCTCTCCCTCCGGGAGAGGGTTGGGGTGAGGGGCCTTTTGTAACTAAGCCCTTTCCCACACCTCAAAACTGAACGCCGGCTTGCCCTCTGCAGCCTCGTGCAATTCCTCTGATACCCGTTTCCACTGCGCCTGATCGAACTCAGGGAACCACGCATCGCCTTCCGGGCTCAGGCCCACTCGCGTCAGGTACAACCGGTCGGCATCCACCAATCCCTGGGTGTACAACTGCGCGCCGCCAATCAGCATCACTTCACTGACGCCTTGCTCGATTGCCCACGCCTCGGCACGCTCCACAGCCGCCTCAAGGGATGCAAATACCTCGGCACCTTCAAGCTGCAAGCCGGTCTGACGACTGACCACCAGATTAAGCCGGCCCGGCAACGGGCGACCGAGCGAATCCCAGGTCTTGCGACCCATGATGATCGGCTTGCCCAGGGTGGTGGCCTTGAAATATTTGAAATCCGCTGGCAAATGCCACGGCATGCTGTTGTCGACGCCAATCACGCGGTTTTCAGCGAGTGCCGCGATCAGGCTAAGGGGGAGTGTTTTTTTCATGGCGCCGAGGATACCAGAGCCACCCGCGCCGACAGTACCCCGCCTGACTAACAGCGGTTATGCTCATGGCTCACTTGAATGGACTGGCCTGTGAATCAACTTTCCCCATTACAACGCCTCTGGCTGACCGAGACCGTGCGCCTGCGCGAAGAACACGCCGGCCCGCTGGACGATCTTGAAGCCAATCGGCGCGCCCGCACCAGCGCCGGCGACCTGCCCACACGCCTGCAAAACCGCGCCCTCTGGCTGGCGGAACGGGATGGCTTGCTCGCCGCCATGCAGCACTGGCTGCAAGGTGCGCGGCTGGCGCTGCTGGTATTGGCCGTACTGGCGGTACTCAGCGGCGCCGGGCTGGCCTTTGCCGCCCTGGGCAACGGGCAAACCCCGGTCAATGTGTTCTGGGCGCTGGGCAGCCTGCTTGGCCTCAATCTGATCCTGCTGTTGAGCTGGGCGCTGGGCCTGCTGTTTGCCGGTGAACACGGCGCCAGCCTCGGCCGCCTGTGGCTGTGGCTCAGCGAAAAACTCGCCCGCGACGCCAAGGCCGCACAACTGGCCCCCGCCCTGGTGCTGTTGCTGCAACGGCGCAAGCTCAATCGCTGGGCACTCGGCACGCTGGTCAACGGCCTGTGGTTGCTGGCGATGCTCAGCGCGTTGGTGATGATGCTGCTGCTAATGGCCACCCGCCGTTACGGGTTTATCTGGGAAACCACGATTCTTGGTGCCGATGTGTTTGTCGCCGCCACCCGCGCCCTTGGCGCCCTGCCCAGCTGGCTGGGCATGAGCGTACCCACCGTGGAGATGATCCGCATCAGCAACGACACCAACCTCTATGACAATGAACTGGTGCGTCAGGCATGGGCAGTCTGGCTGGTGGGCGTGGTCCTTATTTACGGGGTTATTCCGCGTCTGCTACTGGCGGCATTCTGCCTGTGGCGCTGGAATGCCGGGCGCAACGCACTGCAACTTGACCTCAACCTGCCCGGTTACAGCCAGCTGCGCGAACGTCTGATGCCCAGCAGCGAGCGCCTGGGCGTAAATGACATAGCCCCCGGGCAGTTGCATAACGTGCAGGCCGGGCACAGCGACCTGCACACCGATGGCGCCTTGATCGTGGCCATCGAGCTGGACGATCAACACCCTTGGCCACCCACGTTGCCGGCTACGGTCAAGGATGCGGGCATTCTCGACAGCCGCGAATCCAGGCAAAAACTGCTCGAACAAATGACCCGTTTCCCCCCGGCGCGCCTGGCCATTGCCTGCGACCCGCGACGCTCGCCGGACCGTGGCAGCCTGGCGCTGATCGGCGAACTGGCCCGCAGTGCCCGCGAAACCCGCATCTGGCTACTGCAAGCCCCCCCCGGCCAGGCACTGGACGCTGATCGCCTGGGCGACTGGCACACGGCGCTGGAGAAACTGGGTTTACCGTTCGCCGCCAGCGCCCCCCTGAACTGGCTGGAGACAGGCCATGACTAAGCCACTGACGCTGGCCGTGGTGGGCCATACCAATGTCGGCAAAACCTCGTTGCTGCGGACCCTGACCCGAGATGTCGGTTTTGGTGAAGTGTCCCATCGTCCCAGCACCACGCGCCATGTCGAAGGCGCACGGCTGTCGGTCGACGGCGAGCCGTTGCTGGAGCTGTACGACACGCCGGGGCTGGAAGATGCCATCGCCCTGCTCGACTACCTTGAGCGCCTCGACCACCCCGGCGAACGCCTGGATGGGCCGGCGCGGGTGGCGCGCTTTCTCGAAGGCAGCGAGGCGCGCCAGCGCTTTGAGCAGGAAGCCAAGGTGTTGCGCCAACTGCTGGCCTCGGACGCCGGGCTGTATGTGATCGACGCCCGCGAGCCGGTGCTGGCCAAGTACCGCGACGAACTCAGCGTACTGGCCAGTTGTGGCAAACCGCTGCTGCCGGTGCTCAACTTTGTCAGCAGCCCGCAGCACCGCGAACCCGAGTGGCGCGAAGCCCTGGCCCGTCTGGGCCTGCATGCACTGGTACGCTTCGACAGCGTGGCCCCGCCCGAAGATGGCGAACGCCGTTTATATGAAAGCCTGGCGCTGCTGCTGGAGCATTCGCGGGGCGCGCTGCAACGACTGATTACCGACCAGGAGGCCCAGCGTGAAGCCCGCAAGCACAGCGCCCTGCGCCTGATTGCCGAACTGCTGATCGACTGCGCCGCTTGCCGACGCAGCGTGGCCAGCGAAAAAACCGCCGAACAACAAGCTACCCAGCAGTTGCGCGAGACGATTCGCCAACGCGAGCAACGCTGCGTAGAAGCCCTGCTCAAGCTGTACGGTTTTCGCACCAGCGATGCGGCGGCCAGCGACTTGCCGCTGCTCGACGGGCGCTGGGGCGATGACTTGTTCAACCCCGAGACGCTCAAGCATCTGGGCGTGCGGGTCGGTAGCGGGATTGCCGCAGGGGCTGCGGCCGGGGCTGGCGTGGACTTGATGGTGGGCGGCCTGACGCTGGGCGCGGCGGCGCTGGCCGGGGCCATTGCCGGCGGTGCGCTGCAAACCGCGCGCAGCTACGGCAGCCGCCTGCTGGGCAAGTTCAAGGGCCAGCGCGAGTTGACCGTGGACGACAGCGTGTTACGCCTGCTGGCGTTGCGCCAACGACAATTGCTGCACGCTCTCAATGCTCGCGGGCATGCGGCGGTGGACAGCATCAAGGTCGCCACCCCGCAGGACAAGACCTGGCGCGAAGGCAAACTGCCCGAAGCCCTGAATAAGGCGCGGGCGCACCCGCAATGGTCGTCGCTCAACCCGCATCCGAAGTTGAGCCAGGCTGAGCGTCAGGAGCAGATTGAGTTGTTGGCCGGGCAGATCTAAGTACCGGCTTACCCCCCGTGGGAGCGAGCCTGCTCGCGATTGGATCATCACTGATACACCGCGTCGTTTGTTTCGCGAGCAGGCTCGCTCCCACAAGAATGGGTACTTAACCCTCTAACAGGCGGACGGCTTTGGCCTTGAGGATTTGCAGGTCGATAACTGGCACATGCATCTGCTTGGCCTGTTCATCCCATACCCGCATGCGCAGGCTCAACCCGCACAACGGGTCCTGCTCGAAGGCATCCGCCTCGGCCTCGCTCATCACCCCGCCCTGATAACCCAGGGTGCGAATGCTCGCCTCACTCAACAAATCGAAATACCCCGGCTGACGCAAGGTCAGGTAACGCTTGGCCTGTACATGGTATTCCACCAGTTTGGCCAGCCGCTCGCTAAACCCGGCACGGCGCAGATAATCGGCGCCCACCCGCTCATGGCTGACTACACCGTATCCATCCATGTTCTTCGCATCATTGACGCAAAAGTGCCCGATATCGTGAAAGAACGCGGCCAACACCACTTCATCGTCATAACCTTCATCCAGCGCAAGCTGCGCGGCCTGGGACATATGCTCGATCTGTGACACCGGCTCGCCGATGTAATCATCGGTACCGTATTGCCGGTACAAGCCAAATACCTCTTCAACCACTTGCTGTGCGTGTGTCATCACATCTCCTCCAGCATCCGGGCGATATTGCCCTCGGCCATTGCCGGGCCCACGCTCATGCCCACGCCCGTGTGCATCAGCGCCGCATTCAGACCGGGCGCCACCTGCAGCCAGGTAAAAGGCCTGGCCCCTTTGGCACCATAGACGCCCTGCCAGCGCTCGACCACCTGCACTTCACAGCCCAGTGTGTCTTCGCACAGTTGCAGCATCCAGTTATCCACCTGTTCGCCGTTGAAGGGTGAGGGATCCTCACTGTAATCATGAGAATCGCCGACGATCAAATCACCATAAGGTGTCGGGCTGATCAGCAGGTGAATGCCGTGCTGCTCCAGATGCGGGCTGTCACGCAGGATTTCGGCCTGCACTGGCGCCGCTTCGGGCAAGTCGGCAAAAGCGCCGTAATGCACACAGCTCAGGCCGGTCAGCAGGGCGTGTTGCAGCCTCAAGTTGACCTTGGGCCGCACGCGCAGCATTTGCAGGCGACAGATCTTCGGGTTGAGCCGGGCCAGTGGCTCGGCCAGCAGGGTCAGGTAATCGTGCCCCGAGCACACAATCACCTGCGAACCCTTGAAACTCCCCGCCGTGGTATGGACCTGACCGGGTTCGACCTCGCGCACCAGGGTCGAAAAATGAAATTCGACGCCCAGCTCACACTGCAAATAGTTGATAAGGGCCGGGATGGCTTCGCGCGAATACACCTGCTGGTCGTCAAGGCCATGCAAAGCGGCGCGATGATGGCTGAACTGGCCACCGTACAGCGCATCCATTTCTGCACCGCGCAATAATTCGGCGCGGTAGCCGAACTCGCGTGCACGACCTTGGCAGAACGCCTCAAGCAAGTGCTCTTCGGCTTCGGTGCGGGCGAACAGGTACGAGCCGTTGCGCTTGAGATCAAAGCCTGCGCGCTGCGCCCAGACTGCCCAAATGTCGCGGCTGGCACGGGCCAGATCGAGCATCACGCCCGGTGGTTGGCCGGTGACCAGCGCCTGGCCGAAATTGCGCACCGAGGCGCCCAGTGGCGTGGCGGTGCGTTCGAAGACGCGTACCTTGAGACCGCGTCTTGCAGCGGCGTAGGCGTGGGACAAGCCCAGAATGCCGGCGCCGACGATAAGGATTGGTTGAGTCATCACGATGTCCTGAAGGGCAACTTCACTTCCCTTGTGGGAGCGGGCTTGCTCGCGATACAAGCGCCGCGGTGCGGCTGTCCAACCGCAGCGATCCAATCGCGGGCAAGCCCGCTCCCACAGGTCTTTTGTGGCTACAAAACTACTGCGCCGCTTTCTCGGACTTGCCGTCATAGCGCTTGCGCCATTCGGCCAGGATGCTGTCGCGGTTCTGCGAGGCCCAGGCGAAGTCGTTCTTGATCAGGCGCTGCTCGTAATCGGCTGGCAGCTCGGTCTGTGGCTTGGCGATGCCGGGCTGGGCGAGTACCGCGAAGTTCTCTTTATAAAGCTCCATCGCCGCGGGGCTTGCGGAGAAGTCAGCCAGCTTTTTTGCTGCCTCTTCGTGCGGCGTCCCCTTAATTACAGCCGTCGCTTCGATTTCCCAACCCAGGCCTTCTTTAGGCAACACGATATCCAGCGGTGCCCCCTGACGCTTGAGCTGTACGGCCGGGTATTCAAAGGAGATACCGATCGGGAATTCCCCCGCAGCTGCCAGCTTGCAAGGCTTGGAACCTGAATGAACGTACTGGCCGATGTTCTGGTGCAGGTCGTCCATAAATTGCCAGCCCTGTTTCTCGCCGAAGGTCTGCAGCCAGGCGCTCACATCCAGAAAGCCGGTGCCGGACGAGGCCGGGTTGGGCATCACGATTTTGCCCTTGTATTCAGGCTTGGTCAGGTCCTGCCAGCTCACTGGCTTGCTCAGGCCCTGTTTTTCCGCCTCGATGGTGTTGAAGCAAATGGTCGCGGCCCACACGTCCATGCCCACCCAGGCCGGCGGGTTGGCCGCATCGCGGTAGTTGCCGCCGATCTTGGCAAGGTCTTTGGGGGCGTAGCTTTGCAGCATGCCCTGCTGGTCGAGGATCGCCAGGCTGGATGCCGCCAGGCCCCACACCGCATCTGCTTGCGGACGGGCTTTTTCCGCCAGCAGCTTGGCGGTGATGATGCCCGTGGAATCGCGAACCCACTTGATCTCGATGTCCGGGTTGGCCTTTTCAAAGGCCTGCTTGTAGGTCTTGAGCTGTTCGGCTTCCAGGGCCGTGTACACGGTCAGTTCAGTTTTGGCAGCGAACGCATTGAAGCTAAAAGCAGTGAGGACAGCAGCGGCAAGAGCAAGAGGCTTGAACATGGTGCGGTTCCTTTTGGGGTGTAGGGGCAGGGTTGTTGTTATTGCGCGGGCGCACCCTGGCGCCAGGCCTGGGAGCGGCGCAGCAAACCGCGCGAAGCCCATGCCAGCAGCAAGGACATACCCGCCGAAGTGAACAGGATCAGGGTCGACATCGCCGCCGCGCCGCCAACGTTGCCGGCGTCGTCCATGTTCAGCACCGCCACCGCCGCGAGGATGGTGTCGGGGCTGTAAAGGAAGATCGCCGCCGACACGGTGGTCATCGCCGAGACAAACAGGTAGCGCATGATGTCCAGCAGTGCGGGCAGGCAGATCGGCACGGTGACGCGCCAGTAATGGCGATAGAGCGGCGCCTTGAGCGACAGTGCGGCGGCTTCGAATTCGCCGTCGAGCTGGCGCAGGGCCGTGGTCGCAGTCATTTGTGCAGTGGTCAAATAATGCGCAATGGTGCAGGCCACCAGCAGGGTCATGGTGCCGTAGAGCACATGCAGCGGGTTGCCCGGCAGGTTGAAAAAGAACACGTAGCCCAGTCCCAGCACCAGCCCCGGCACGGCCATCGGCACAAAGCTGAGCATGCGCAGGGCCAGGTTGAGGCCTTTCTGGCTTCTGGTTTTCTCCATCAGATAGGCGCCGGTGAAGATCACCAGACTGCCAATCACCGCCGTACACAGCGCCATCGTTACACTGTTGCGATAGGCCAGCCAGCCGCCGCCTGCGGTGTCGTTGAACTGGTAGTGGTTGAGCGATAGCGACAGGTTATATGGCCAGAACTTGACCAGCGACGAGTACACCGCCATCCCGAAGACCAGCAGCAGGGTGGCGCAAATCAGCAGCACAATGGCCAGATAACAGCGGTCACGGCCCTTCGACGGCACGGGTTTGAACACTTGGGCGCGGCCACTCATCGAATCGCCATGCTGGCGGCGCAGCCAGGCATCAACGCCGAAACTGAACAGCGCAGGCAACAGCAGGACCATGCCGATCAAGGCGCCGCGACCGAATTGCTGCTGGCCGACCACGGCCTTGTAGGCTTCAAGCGCCAGCACCTGATAGTCGCCACCCACCACCACGGGCACACCGAAGTCGGTGATGGTCAGGGTGAAGACCAGGCAGAACGCGGCAAACACGGCCTGTTTGGTGCCCGGCCAGGTAATGCTGCGAAAGGCCTTGAAAGGCCCGGCCCCCATGCTCGATGCAGCGTCAAACAAACGTGCATCGGCCAGAGACAAAGCCGACAGCAAAATCATCAAGGCGTGCGGGAAGGTGTAGATGGCCTCACCGAGAACGATGCCCCAGAAGCCGTAGATATTGTCGCTAACCAGCCCACGTAACATGCCCTGGTTACCAAACAGATACACCAGCGCGATGCCCGGCAGCATTGAAGGTGCCATCAGTGGCAGCAACGACAACCCGCGCCAGATGCGTTTGCCGGGGATCATGGTCCTTTGCAGGGCGTAGGCAAACAGATACGCCAGCGGTACGACGATGGCCGCCACGCTGAGGGAAACCTTAAGGCTATTACCCAGTAGCCAGTGAAAATTGGCGCTGGTGACCAGTTCTCGCGCCGCGACCCAGCCGCCGCCCTGGCCGTCTTCGGCACTGAAGCCGCGCCAGAAGATTGCCAGCAACGGCATCAGCACCGCCACGCTCAACAACAGCAGTAACAGCAGCTTGCCGCCGACCACGAAGATACGGTCACCGAGTTCCGCTCTGCTGGCTTGGCGGGACATTTTGCCGGGCAATGGCAGGGCCATTTCAGCGGCCATGTCAGGCAAACACCTGCAGGCTGCCGGGTGGCAGGGCGACAAAAATATCCGGTGTGCCGAGGCGCGGCAGGTCCTGACTGCCGACTTCGGCCGTCAGGGCATGACCCGGCAGGTGGTTGAGTTCGAAGCTCATGCGGCAGCGATTGCCAAGAAAGGTAATTTCCCGAACCCGGGCCGGGAACAGGTTTTCCTGATGCAGTACCGGATTGACGCTGATGGCTTCGGGACGGCAGAACAAACGCCCCGAGGCGGCGCGGCCAGCGTCATCTGCCAGGCGCATGTTCATGCCGCCGACCTGAGCGTGGGTGGCACTGTTGCGCAAAAACGGTAGCCAGTTGCCCTGCCCCACAAATTCGGCGACAAACGGCGTGGCCGGCTTGTCGTAGATTTCTTGCGGGGTGGCGTACTGCTCGACCTTGCCGTTGTTCATCACAGCAATACGGTCGGCCATCAGCATGGCTTCGTCCTGATTGTGGGTGACCATCAGCGTGGTGATGCCCAGGCTGCGCTGCAATTGGCGCAGTTCGGTACATAAATGCTCACGGACGCGGGCATCCAGGGCCGACATTGGCTCGTCGAGCAATAGCAGAGACGGCGATGGCGCCAGGGCACGGGCCAGGGCGACCCGCTGCTGCTGGCCACCGGAAAGCTGACCCGGGAATTTCTTTTCGCTGCCAGTCAGGCCCACCAACTCCAGCATGTCGCCGACGCGCTTGCGCACCACCTCACGATTGCTGCCAGCCAGGCCGTAGGCAATGTTGGCCTCAACAGTCAGATTTGGGAACAAAGCATAGGACTGAAACAGAATCCCGTAATCACGGGCCTGCGGCGCCAGCTCGGAGACATCGCGATCACCCAGGTACAGTGCGCCCTTGTCCTGATGCTCCAGGCCTGCGATACAACGCAACAGCGTGGTCTTGCCGCAACCGGACGGGCCGAGCAGACACACCAGCTCGCCTGCAGCCACCTCCAGCGAGACGTTATCCAGCGCGGTAAAGGCGCCAAAGCGCTTGCTCACATTGCGCACCTTCATCGGCACGCCGGGCTGGGTAAAAGCGGTTGTGTTCGAGCTGTTCATGGATGCACCTCATCAAGCAGATAAGGGCCATCCTAGAGATGCAATGCGTACAAGATGTGGCAGCAAGGCCAAAGCAGCCGATAGTGGTATTGGTGGATTTGGGTATGGGTGCAGGGTCATTGTGGGAGCGGGCTTGCTCGCGATGGCCTTACCGCGTTTTGCCTGACACACCGCATCGTCTGCATCGCGAGCAAGCCCGCTCCCACAGTGGTTGTGGTCAGGCCGGGGCCATTTCCTGCGCCAGCCCCAGAAACGCCGCCGGCAAACGCGCGGCTTTTCGCTCTTTGAGGCAGTACAGGTACTCATGGATCACTGGCGCATTCTCAAGGGTCAGTACCCGTAACTGCGGGTCATGAGGTACTTCCTGGCGAGCGATGATGCTGATGCCGATATTGCGCAGCACCGCTTCGCGGATCGACTCCCGGCTGCCAATTTCCAGCAGCGGACCAAAACTCACCCCGGCATTGGCCAGCAGGTCTTCGGTCAACTGGCGCGTGGTCGAACCTTGCTCACGCATCAACAAGCAATGCCCGGCCAGCGCACTGAGCGGTACATGCTCTAGCTTGGCCAATGGGTGATTGCGATGCACCGCCAGCACCAGCGGATCGGCACCCAGGACGCGGCGGATCAGGCGCGGGTCTTCCACCAGTTGTGAGGAAGCCGCGATATCGACCCGGTATTCGTCCAGTGCCTCCAGCACCTGCTGGGAGTTGCCGATATCCACCGCCACCTCGATCTGCGGCAAGCGTTCGCGAAAGGCTTTGACCAGATCCAGGATGTAATACGGCGCGGTCGCGGCAATGCGCAGCATGCCGGTGCCCTGGCCGCTGTTGCGCAAAAAGAATTCGATATCGGCTTCTTGCTGCAGCAACGCCTTGACCATCGGCAGCAGGCGTACGCCGTCATCGCTGAGGGTCAGGCGCCGGCCGCCACGGTAAAACAGCTCTACACCGTACTGGCTTTCGAGGTTGCGGATTTGCGTGGTCACAGTCGGCTGGCTCAGCCCGAGCTTTTTGGCGGCCTGAGTAATGCTGCCCAGTTGGGCCACCCGGTAAAACGCTTTCAGCTCGGCACTCAGCACAACAGCCCCTCTTGATCTATTTGCGCAACAGGCGCAAACCGTTGAACACCACCAACAGGCTGACGCCCATGTCGGCAAACACGGCCATCCACATGGTGGCCAAACCGAGGAAGGTTACCGCAAGAAAGATCGCCTTGATGACCAATGCCAAGGCAATGTTCTGTTTCAGGATACTGGAGGTCTGCCGTGACAGGCGAATAAAAGCCGGTATCTTGCGCAGATCGTCGTCCATCAGGGCAACATCGGCGGTCTCGATCGCGGTATCCGTACCTGCCGCGGCCATGGCAAAACCGATCTCGGCACGGGCCAGGGCCGGAGCGTCATTAATGCCGTCGCCCACCATGCCTACATGATGGCCCTTGGCATACAGCGCTTCGATCGCCTTGAGCTTGTCTTCCGGGAGCAGGTTGCCCTGGGCTTCGTCGATACCGACCTGGGCGGCAATAGCGTTGGCCGTGTGAGGATTATCGCCGGTCAGCATCAGGGTCTTGATGCCCAACTCATGCAACTCGCGGATCGCTTCACGGCTGGTTTGCTTGACTGTGTCTGCCACGGCGAACAGCGCCAGCGGGCCTGCGCTGTCGCACAGCAAGATCACGGTTTTGCCCTGTTCTTCCAGCGCAAACAGCTCGGTCTCGAGTTCAGGAGAGCACAGGCCCAATTCTTCAACCAGGCGGTGATTGCCCAGGTGGTAGAGCTTGCCGTCGATTTCGCCACGCACTCCGCGCCCCGCCAGCGCAGTGAAGTTATCCACAGCACTCAAAGGCAGATTCTTATCCACAGCAGCATTAGCCACAGCCAGCGACACCGGATGATCGGAACGGCTTGCAAGGCTGGCGGCCAACAGCACCGCGCTGTCAGTGACCAGCGGATCAAGGGGCAGGTAATCGGTTTGCACCGGTTTGCCGTGGGTGATGGTGCCGGTCTTGTCCAGGGCCAGGAAGTCGAGCTTGTGGCCGCTTTCCAGGTACACCCCGCCCTTGACCAAAATCCCCTTGCGGGCCGCAGCCGCCAGGCCGCTGACGATGGTTACCGGCGTCGAAATCACCAGCGCACAAGGGCACGCCACCACCAGTAACACCAGCGCACGGTAGATCCAGTCAAACCATACGCCGCCCATAAACAACGGCGGAATCACCGCCACTGCCAGGGCAAAGGCAAACACCAGCGGGGTATAGATTTTTGCGAAGCTGTCGACAAATCGCTGGGTCGGCGCCCGTGCGCCCTGGGCTTGCTCTACAGCGTGGATGATGCGCGCCAGCGTGGAGTGGCTGGCCTCGGCCGTCACCCGGTATTCCAGGGCGCCGGACTGGTTGATGGTGCCCGCGAACACCTTGTCTCCCACGGTTTTTTCGACAGGCAGGCTTTCACCGGTGATCGGCGCCTGATCGACTGTGGAGTTGCCCGCTACCACTTCACCGTCCAGGCCGATACGCTCGCCCGGCCGTACCCTGACCAGGCTGCCCAGGGCGATGTCTTTGACCTCAAGCTCAATCCAGCTGCCATCCGCCTGCTGCACGGTGGCCTTGTCCGGCGCCATTTGCATCAGGCCACTGATGGCATTGCGCGCACGATCGAGGGATTTGGCTTCGATCAGTTCGGCCACGGTAAACAGGAACATCACCATCGCCGCTTCCGGCCATTGGCCGATCAACACGGCCCCCGTCACGGCGATGCTCATCAGTGCATTGATGTTCAGGTTGAGGTTTTTCAGGGCGATCCAGCCCTTTTTATAGGTGGTCAGGCCGCCGCTGAGGATCGACACCAGCGCCACCAGCGCAATCACCCAGGTGGGTGCAGCATCGGTAAAGTGCAGCACTTCAGCCGCCAACGCGCCCGCACCGGCCACGGCCAGAGGCCACCAGTGTTTTTTCGCAGGCAGTGCAGGCGGGGCCGCATCCGCACCGGAATCGATGGGCTCGGCGTGCATGCCGAGGGATTTGATTGCGTCGACAATCGGCCCGACGGACGGCAGGTCGTGGGTCACGCCCAATACCCGGTTGATGAGGTTGAATTCCAGTTGCTGCACACCCGCCAGCTTGCCCAGCTTGTTCTGGATCAGGGTCTGCTCGGTGGGGCAGTCCATCGCTTCAATGCGAAAGCTGCTCAGGCGCGCGCCCGCAGTGGCCGCGGCGGCCAGCTTGACGACGCTCGGTCCCGCTGCGCCGGGGCAGCAGCTATGGGCGTGAGCGTGCGTGTCGCCATGCCCATGTTCGTGATCGTGATCGTGATCGTGATCGTGATCATGCTTGTTCGGTGCGTGAATGGAATCGCTCATCAGATTGCGTCCGGGAAAGGTGCCTGTTGCCAAGTAAAGACCCTGTAGCCACTATAGGGTCAAGCATCCTTTTGGAGATCTGCTTGATGAAAATTGGCGAACTGGCGAAATTGACCGACTGTCAGGTCGAAACCATCCGTTATTACGAACGCGAAGGGCTGCTGCCAGAGCCTGCGCGCAGTGAAGGCAACTACCGTTTGTACACCCAGGCCCATGTTGAGCGGCTGACGTTTATCCGCAATTGCCGCAGCCTGGACATGACCCTGGAAGAAATCCGCAGCCTGCTCAACCTGCGTGACAGCCCCCAGGACCAGTGCGAAAGCGTGAATGCGCTGATCGACGAACATATTCATCACGTCAAGGCGCGGGTCGACAGTTTGCTGGCCCTGCAGGCGCAATTGCTCGACCTGCGGCAAAAGTGTGGCGAGGGGCCTGACGGGGAGCATTGCGGGATTTTGCAGCAGCTGGAAGTCAGCGGCTCGGTCAGCCCGCCGGAAGGCGAGCCCAGCCATGTGGGCAGAAGCCACGGGCATTGATTGCAGGGCGCCGATGCAGGCCTTGGCCCTTCAATCGTGCCGGACGCGGAGCGCCTAAAACGCTATTCTGTCCAGGTTTTCCCCTTACAGAATGTGAACTGCCAAATGCCAGACTGGAACCACTACCTACAGCGCATCCTTGAGTTGATGAAGCGCTATCCAGGGCTGATCGCGGCGTTTGGCTTTTGCTCGGGGGTGGGCAGTTTCATTCTGGTGGACCGCCAGCAAGGCATGGCCCGCTGGATTGCGGTGATCCTGCTGGTGAGCTGGGTCTGGTTGATGCTGGAAAACACCTTCACCCGGCTGTTCAGCCGGGTGTTCAAGCGCGAAATACCTGAACCGCTGCTGCGCTATGCCACCCAGATGATCCACCAGGAAAGTTTTTTTTTCGTCCTGCCATTTTTCTTTATCACCACCACCTGGAACAGTGGCCAACTGGTCTTTACCGGACTTCTGGGCGTGTGCGCACTGATCGCCATCACTGACCCGTTGTATTACAAATGGCTGGCCCCCCGGCGCTGGCTGTTTCTGGCCCTGCACACCCTGGCCCTGTTCGCGGCCATGCTGACGGCGTTGCCGATCATCCTCAACCTCACCACCTCCGAGAGCTACAAACTGGCGCTGGGCACCGCCGTGCTGCTGTCAATTCCCAGCCTGGCCGTGAGCCTGCCGCTGAAAACCTGGCGTGGCTGGCTGGTATTGCCCTTGATAGTCCTGGCCCTGGGCGGCACCGGCTGGCTGCTGCGATCCTGGGTGCCACCAGCTACGCTGTGGATGACCGAAGTGGCCGTCACCACCCAGTTGCAGGACCGCACGCCGGGCGAGAGCATCAAGCACATCAGCGTCAGCGAGCTGCGCAGTCGTGGCCTGTACGCCTATACCTCGATCAATGCGCCCCGGGGTTTGAATGAGCGGATTTACCATGTGTGGCAACTCAACGGCCAGGAGGTCGACCGCATCGCCCTGGATATTCATGGCGGGCGCAAAGAGGGTTATCGCGCCTGGACCCACAAGCAGAATTTCCCACCGGACCCGGTGGGTCGCTGGCAAGTCCGGGTGTTGACCGAGGATGGGCAACTGATCGGCGTTTTGCGCTTCAGGGTTAACCTGGATCAATCTGCGCCTGCGGTTGTTAAGGCAAACTGAAGCACTTTTGCCGGATTGTGCTATTACATAAGGTCTGCGTTCAAACGTACCGAGCTGGGAGCTTAAGACTATTACGGCCATGGCGGGCAATGCCCAACTAGACACTTCCGGTAATCCGGCGCGACTGCTGATCAGCGGCGACTGGACGCTTGCCCATTACACACGCCTCAAGCAGCAGACCGAACAGCTGGTCGGCAAGTACGATGCCCAGACCGCCATCAACCTGGACGACGTGTCCAGCATCGATACGGCCGGGGCTTCGCTGCTGGTGGAGCTGCTGGGGGCAGAGCGCGTCAGCCAGTTGACCGACACCGCCCAAAAACTCCCCGCCGCCGACCGCGCCTTGCTGCAAACGGTCTATTCCTCGATGCGCGATTTTTGCGTGCCGGTCGCAGCCCAGGAACAGAACGTCGGCATCCTCTTGCTCAGCCGCATCGGCAGCGCGGTCTACAAGCTGTGGCAAGACTCCCTGCAACTGCTGGGGTTTATCGGCCTGATCCTGCAGACCCTGGCGCGCAACCTGTTTCGACCCAAACAATGGCGCATTACCCCGGTGGTGGCGCATATCGAGCAGATCGGTCTTAACGCCGCGCCGATCGTGGTGTTGCTGACCTTTATGGTGGGCGCCGTAGTGGCGTTTCTCGGGGCCACGGTACTGGCCAACTTTGGTGCGGGGATTTTTACCGTTGACCTGGTGGCGTTTTCCTTCCTGCGTGAATTCGGCGTGTTGCTCACCGCCATCCTGCTCGCCGGGCGCACGGCCAGTGCCTTTACCGCACAAATCGGCTCGATGAAGGCCAACGAAGAAATTGACGCGATCCGCACCCTGGGCCTCGATCCGATGGACTTGCTGGTGTTGCCACGGGTGCTGGCGCTGTTGATTTCCCTGCCGCTGCTGACATTCATGGCCATGATGGCGGGCATCCTCGGCGGTGCCGTGGTCTGCGTGGTGTCCCTGGGTATCTCGCCGGACATGTTTATTTCGCTGCTGCACTCGGATATCGGCGTGCAGCACTTTTTGGTGGGCATGGTCAAAGCGCCGTTCTTTGCCTTCCTGATTGCCGCGGTGGGCTGCCTTGAAGGCTTTAAAGTCAGCGGCAGCGCCGAGTCGGTGGGCGCCCACACCACGTCCAGCGTGGTCCAGTCGATCTTTATCGTGATCGTCCTCGACGCCGTGGCCGCGTTGTTCTTTATGGAGATGGGCTGGTGAGTACGTCCCTGCGCAAACCCGGCGAGACCGTGATCGAGGTGCGTGACCTGTGCAACCGCTTTGGTAGCCAGACCGTGCATGAACACCTCGACCTTGATGTGTACAAAGGTGAGATTCTCGGCGTGGTCGGCGGCTCCGGCACCGGCAAATCCGTGCTGCTGCGCAGTATTGTCGGTTTGCGTCGGCCCACTGAAGGGCAGGTCCGGGTGTTTGGCCAGGACTTGATGAGCCTTGATGAACAGGCACGCTCGATGATCGAGCGGCGCTTTGGTGTGCTGTTTCAGATGGGCGCGCTGTTTTCTTCACTGACGGTAAAAGAGAACATCGCCCTGCCCCTGATCGAGCACGCCGGCCTGAGCCGGCCTGATGCCGAGCACCTGGCGTGCGTCAAGCTGGCGCTGTCGGGGTTGCCCCTGTCGGCAGCAGACAAGTACCCGTCTTCACTGTCCGGTGGCATGGTCAAGCGCGCAGCGCTGGCCCGGGCGCTGGCGCTGGACCCGGACATCCTGTTTCTGGACGAACCCACCGCTGGGCTGGATCCGATCGGCGCGGCGGCCTTTGACCAACTTATCCTGACACTGCGCGATGCGCTGGGGTTAAGCGTGTTCCTGGTCACCCACGATCTCGACACGCTGTACACCATCACTGACCGGGTGGCGGTGCTGTCGCAAAAACGGGTGCTGGTGGCGGCACCCATCACTGAGGTCGAAGACTACGACGACCCGTGGATTCATGACTATTTCCATGGCCCCCGTGGCCGCGCCGCGTACGAAGCGGCAACCCACCTCAAGGAGCAATGACATGGAAACCCGTGCCCATCATGTATTGATCGGCCTGTTCAGCGTCCTGATTGTCGTCGGGGCCATGCTGTTTGGCCTGTGGCTGGCCAAGGCGAGCATGGACAGCACGTTCAAGGATTACGAAGTGGTGTTCAACGAAGCCGTCAGCGGCCTGTCCAAAGGCAGCTCGGTGCAATACAACGGGATCAAGGTCGGCGACGTGATCGAATTGCGCCTGGACGACAAGGACCCGCGCCGGGTACTGGCGCGCATTCGTCTGGCGGCCAACACCCCGGTCAAGGTCGACACCAAGGCCAAGCTGGCGCTGACCGGCGTGACCGGGACTTCGATCATCCAGCTCAGTGGCGGTGACCCCAACAGCCCGCCCCTCAAGGGCAAGGACGGCAAGCTGCCGGAAATCGTGGCTTCGCCCTCGCCCATTGCCCGCCTGCTCACCGACGGCTCTGACGTGATGGCCAACGTCAATATGCTGCTGCATAACGCCAATGCGTTGTTCTCCGAAGACAACGTCAACCGTGTCAGCAAGACCCTGGACAACCTTGAGCAAACCACTACGGCCATTGCCGGTCAGCGCGGCGATATCAGCCAAACATTGAAACAGCTGGCCCAGGTCGGTAAACAGGCCAGCGTCACGCTTGAGCAAACCAACGTGCTGATGCGCAACGCCAACGGCCTGTTGAGCACCGAAGGCAAACAGATGTTCAACAGCGCCGAGCAGGCCATGAACTCGCTGCAGCAGAGCACCGCGACGATCAACAAACTGATCAACAACAATGAGGACTCGCTCAACAGCGGCCTGCAGGGGCTGAATCAGCTCGGCCCTGCAGTCAATGAACTGCGCGAAACCCTTGGCACATTGCGCTCGATCTCGCGGCGCCTGGAATCCAATCCAAGCGGTTACTTGCTGGGCCGCGAGCAGAACAAGGAATTCACCCCATGAAGCGCACCTATCGCCTGGCAGGTTCCATCGCCCTTGCTACTGGTCTGAGCCTGCTCAGCGCCTGCTCGATTTTGCCCAAACCCGAGATAGTCGACGTGTATCGGCTGCCGGCGGCGCAAGCACCTATGGCCGTCAGCCAGAGTACGCCAGTGAAGTGGTCATTGCGTCTGGAAAAGCCGATGACCACTGGCGCGTTGAACAGCCAGAACATCGTGGTGGTGCCTGAGGGCAACCTGATCAGTAACTACAAAGGTGCCCGCTGGAGCGATACGGCCCCGGTGCTGTTGCGCAACCGTCTGCTTGAGGCCTTCTTGCAGGATGGCAGGATCCAGGGCTTGAGCACCGATGACAGCAACTTGCAGTCCGATTACGAACTGGGGGGCGAATTGTTGGCGTTTCAGACCCACTACAACGGCAAAAGCCCGGAAGTGCTGATCCAGTACAACGCCCGCCTGGTACGCAGCAGCGATCAGCGGGTGATTGCTTCCAAACGCTTTGAGACGCGCCAGCCGCTGAGCAACCCGATGGTACCAGGCGTGGTCGCAGGTTTTGGCCAGGCCAGTGATGTGCTGATGCCACAAGTGGTGCAGTGGGTGATGCAGCAGGGGCAGGCGCAGCGTTAAAAAGCCCGAAGCAAGAGCCAAAAGCCCCTCCCCCCAACCCTCTCCCTGCGGAGAGGGTTGAAACCAGGTTCACACCTCCCTTCAATTAAAGACCGCTGTCTTGATACCGGCATTCGTAAATTCTCACTAATCACCCTGCTGTAGGAGCGGGCTTGCTCGCGATGGGATCGACGCGGTGTGTCTGTCAGACCACGTCGTCCGAATCGCGAGCAAGCCCGCTCCCACTGGGTTACGCATGTTCTGGCGGCGGGTTCTTGTTCTCCTTGATCTTGTACGAAGCCACATACAGCGCTGGCAAAAACAACAGCGTGAGCAAGGTGGCCGATAGAATGCCGCCGATCATGGCGTAGGCCATCGGCCCCCAGAACACGTCCCGGGCAATCGGAATCATGCCCAGGCTGGCCGCTGCCGCGGTCAGCAGAATAGGCCGACGACGATGCTGGGTGGCTTGCATCACCGCGTGCCACGGATCGAAGCCGTCGCGTTCGTACTGGTCGATCTGGGTCACCAGGATCACCGAGTTACGCACGATGATGCCCACCAGCGCCAGAATCCCCAGGATCGCCACAAAGCCCATCGGCGTGCCGGTGGGCACCAGCGCCAGCACCACGCCAATCAGCCCCAATGGCGCGACACTCACCACCAGGAACATCTTGTGCACGCTTTGCAGCTGGATCATCAGGAAGGTTGCCATCAAGAACAGCATCAACGGCACGACTTTGGCGATCGGGCCCTGGGCCTTGGCGCTCTGCTCTACCGTACCGCCGGTTTGCACGTTGTAGCCTTCAGGCAGGTTGGCGGCGAACTTGTCGACCTCGGGCTTGAGCACCTTGACCAGATCGGTCGGTTGCATCGAGCCGCGCACCGAGGCCTTGAGGGTCAGGGTGGGGATCCGGTCACGGCTCCAGATCAGCGGCTGCTCCAGCTCGTAGCGCACCGTGGCAAAGGCCAATAGCGGGATCGAGGTGCCGCTGGGGGTGGTGATCTGCAGGTTGAGCAGGGTTTCCGGGGTACCGCGCTCGTTGCTGTTGGCCCGCCCGACGATATTGATCAGGTAAATGTTGTCCTTGACCTGGCTGACGGCGGCACCGCTGACGATGCTGTTCATCACATGGGCCACGTCTTCGGATGACAGCCCGAACTGGCGGGCCTTGTCCTGGGCAATGTCGATACGCAGCACCTTGCCGGGCTCGTTCCAGTTGAAGATGGTTTCACCGACATTGGGGTTGGCGTCGAGCACCGAGGCCAGGTCGATCGAGTACTTGCGCACCAGGTCGATATTCGGCCCGCTGACCCGATATTGCAGCGGCTGGCCCACCGGCGGCCCCAGTTCCAGGGTGTGCACGAAGCTGCCCACCCCCACAAAGTCCTCGCGCAAGCGTTTGTTGAGCCGTTCGATCAGGGCATCACGGCTTTCCAGGCCTTTGCTGACAATCACCAACTGGGCATAGAAAGGGTTTTGCAGTTGCTGATCGAGCGGCAGGTAGAAACGGATCGCGCCTTCACCGATGTACGAGCTCCAGCGCACGATATCGTCATCGCCCTTGAGCGACTCTTCAAAACGCTGGGTGACCTTGAGCGTCTCCTGGATCGAGGCGTTTTGCGGCAGGTTCAGGTCCACCAGAATCTCGGGGCGGTCAGAGGCCGGGAAAAACTGGTTCTGCACCAGGCCCATGCCGAACACCGCCAGTACAAACATCAGCACTGTCGCGCCAATGGTCGTCCAGCGATAACGCATGCACCACAGCAGCGCGGTGTCGAAGGCCTGGGCCAGGCGCCCGGGTTTCTCGGGCTTGGGTTTGACCTTGGCGCTGAGGATATGCACGCCCAGCACCGGCGCGAACAGCACGGCCACCACCCACGACACCAGCATTGCCACGGCAATCACCGCGAACAGGGTGAAGGTGTACTCCCCCGCCGAGCTGTTGTTAAGGCCGATGGGCACAAAGCCTGCCACGGTCACCAGTGTCCCGGTGAGCATCGGGAACGCCGTGGAATGATAGGCAAAGGTCGCCGCCTGCTCCTTGGTTTCCCCAAGTTCCAGCCGGGTGATCATCATCTCCACCGTGATCATCGCATCGTCCACCAGCAGGCCCAGGGCGATGATCAGCGCACCCAGCGACACGCGCTGCATGGCGATGCCGGTAAATTCCATAAACACGAACACCAGCGCCAGCACCAACGGGATCGAGATCGCCACCACCAAACCGGCGCGAAGGCCCAGGCTGATAAAACTCACCGCCAGTACAATCACCACCGCCTCAAACAGGGCGCTGGTGAAGCCGCTGACAGCTTCCTCGACCACTTGCGCCTGATCGGACACCATATGCACGCCCACACCTACCGGTAACTGCGCGGTCAGGTCGTCGATGCGCTGCTGTAGTTGCTTGCCGAACTCCTGAATGTTGCCACCATCAATCATGGCGATTGCCAGACCAATGGCCGGCTTGCCGTTGTAATGGAACATGGGGGCCGCGGGGTCGACGTAGCCACGGGTGATTTCGGCAATGTCGGCCAGGCGGTAAAAACGGTCGTTGACCCGCAGATTCACGGCGGCCAGATCCTCAACGCTGTGGAATTGCCCCGAGGTGCGTACCGACATGCGCTCCGGCCCGGCCTCGATTACCCCGGCGGGAGTGACGGCGTTCTGTTCTTGCAGGCTTTCCAGAATGTGCTGTTGGTCGAGGCCCAAAGCTGCCAGCTTGCGGGTCGAGAAATCCAGGTAGAACGTTTCGTCCTGTTCACCGATGGTCATCACCTTGCCGCGATTGGGTACATCGCGAATGCCGGTGCGCACTTGCTCTACATAGTCGCGCAGCTGACGCATGGTGAAGCCGTCGCCGGTGAAGGCGAAAATGGTGCCATAGACATCACCGAACTCATCGTCGAACCCCGGGCCTTGAATGCCCTGGGGAAAGTCGCCGCGAATGTCGCCGATCTTTTTGCGCACCTCATACCAGATATGCGGGATGGCATCGGCTTTGGTGGTGTCCTTGAGGAACACAAACACCGTCGACTCACCGGGCCGGGTGTAACTTTGCACGTAGTCGAGAGAATCCAGCTCCTCAAGCTTTTTCTCGATGCGGTCGGTGATTTGCAGGCGGGTTTCGTCGACCGTAGCACCGGGCCATTTGGACTGGATGACCATGGTTTTGATGGCGAAGGACGGGTCTTCAGCGCGCCCCAGATTGATGTATGAAAAAATCCCGGCGACCACCGCGACAAACATCAAATACCAGACAAATGACTGATGCTTCAGGGCCCACTCGGACAGGTTGAACTTCCCATTCATTGCGAGCTTTCCTTATCGAGTCTGACTTTCTGCCCGGGGGTGAGGCTGTACACACCTGCACTGACCACCCTGTCGCCGGTTTTGATACCACCCGACAACAGCACGTTGCGGGCGTCGCGGCGCAGTACGCTGACGTCACGCGGGCTGACGGTTTGAGTGGCGCTGTCAATGATCCATACGCGGCTGTGGCCGTCGACTTCCTGCAGGGCAGTGAGCGGCAGCTGGAAGTGCTCGGCTGTCGGGCTGCTGACGGTCACGCTCACCGAGCTGCCAAGACGGAATGCCGCCGGCGTCTGGTCCAGTGTCAGGCGGGTGCGCCGGGTGCGGGTGGCGCTGTCGGCTTGCGGGGCGATTTCGCGGACATGAGCGCGGGTGTTGATAGTCGGGTCGAGCTGGCCGGCGACGAGGAATTCGATACCTTTGGGCAGTGCTTCGGCCAACGGACCCGGGAGGTCGATGACCGCCTCCTTGATTTCAGGGCGGGCCAGTGTGACCACTTCCTGGCCAATGCTCACCACTTGCCCGGCCTCGGCATGCCATTGGGTAATCACGGCATCATGGTCGGCGCGCAGGTTGCAGTAGCTGAGCTGGTCCTGAGCCTGATTGACCGCAGCCTGCGCCTGCTGCATCGAAGCCTGTGTGGTCTTGAGGTCGGCTTGCGCGGTGTCCAGTTGGGCCTGGGCGCCCACACCACGGTCGAACAGCTCTTGCTGACGACGGGCATTGGCCCTGGCGTTGATCAATTGTGCCTGTACCTTGGCCAGATCACCCTGGGCCGCACGCAGCTGATTTTGCTGATCGGTGGGGTCGAGGTTGGCCAGAATATCACCCTGTTTCACCACCGCACCCACATCGTAATAACGGCGCACGATGCGCCCCGGAACACGAAAGCCCAGGGTGCTTTCATAACGAGCTTCGATACTCCCAGCAAAGCGGCCCAGATCCTGAACCAGCTCGGGCCGGGCAATCACATACAGCGCCGGGCGAACGGGTTCCGGCGGCTGTTTCTCCGAGCAGCCCATCAGCATTGCAGCAGCCAGCGGCATCATCCATAAACGCCTCATAGCTGCACCCCTTCGGCCGGTGCGGGGACGATTTCAACTTTCATGCCCGGGTGTAACAACTGCCCCCCTGCAACCACGACTTTTTCTCCATCCTTGAGGCCTTCGCTGACAATCACGCTGCCGGTCAGGTAGCGCCCGACCTTGACCCGTTGCAGGCGTACATTGCTTTGCTCGTCGGCGATCCATACGGCGGGCTCGCTGATGTCCTTGGTCAGGGCCGACCATGGCAGTTCAATGCTGGCGCTGGGCGGCGGGGTCAGGTTGACACTGACAATCGAGCCCAGGTCCATGCCCTTGGGCAAGGCGTCGAGCTGCACCTTGATCTGCAGCGTGCCGCTTTGTGCCGCAACCGTGGGAGTGATTTCACGGATCTGGCCGTTGACCTTGATTGTCGGATCGCTCAGCAGCGTGACCTGTACCGTGGGGTCTTTGGGGGGTTCGATAAACAGCGATTCATACACGTTGAATACGGCATCCCGTGCGCCATCGCGGGCCAGGGTAAAAATCGGCATGGTGGCCTGTACCACCTGGCCCACTTCGGCCTGGCGCGCGGTGATGATGCCCGGTGCCTCGGCCTCCAGGTTGCTGTAACTCAGTTGTTCGCGGGCGTTGGCCAATTGCGCCTGGGCCGCTGCCAGGGCACTTTTGGCGCTCAGTTGGGCGGCATTGGCAGCATCGTATTCGCTTTGGCTGGTGTAGCCCTTTGGCAGCAGCTTTTGCTGACGCACAAACGCTGCGCGGGTTTGCACCACTTGCGCCTGTTGCGCGTTAACGCTGGCCTGGGCGGTCTCGACCTGGATCTTCAGGTCTTTGGGGTCGAGACGGGCCAGCACCTGATGGGCCTGGATATGGTCACCTACATCCACCTTGCGCTCGATAATCTTGCCACCCACCCGGAATGACAGCTGGGTTTCGACCCGGGCCTGAATATCACCGCTGAGCTGGATCGGTGGGGCGAACTCACGGGTACTCACCTGTTGCACATACACCCGGGGGGACAGAGGCTCTTTGGGGCCCTCCTTGCCGCACGCGGTGAGAAGCGCCAACAGGCTCAAGCCCAAAATGCCCGTGTTCAGTGGACCAGCCATGCAAGCTCCTTTGCGTGATGCCGTTTAACATGCGGATACGGTTGATAGCGTAGAACAGTGTTCAGCGTCTGTGGGACTCTATTACCGCCTATCAGTTTCACGAAATGAGGTCACCCCATGCTCACCACCCTGGCCGTGGCCAACTACCGTTCCATCAATCAGTTGGTGGTGCCCCTGGCCCGGCTGAATCTGATCACCGGCCCCAATGGCAGTGGCAAATCCAACCTTTATCGCGCCCTGCGCTTGTTGGCCGAAACCGCCCAGGGGGGGGGTGGTCAATGCCCTGGCCCGTGAAGGCGGCCTGAGCTCGACGTTCTGGGCCGGGCCTGAGGTGATCTCCCGCCGCATGAAGCTGGGCGAGGTTGATGTCAACGCCAGCGTGCGCCAGGAAGCCAAGCGCCTGCGCCTTGGTTTTGCCGGAGAAGACTTCAGCTACGCCATCGCCCTGGGCTTGCCGATACCCGGACGCACGCAGTTCAACCTCGACCCGCAGATCAAGCATGAGAGCCTCTGGGCAGGGCCTTTTTACCGCCCGGCCAGCGAGCTGGTTGAACGTAAAGGCCCCATGATCCGCGCCCGTGACGGCCGCAACTGGCAGGTGTTGGCACAGCACACGCCGCTTTTCGACAGCCTGTTCGATCAGGTCGGCAGCTTGCAGGCATCCCCTGAAGTGTTGCAGTTGCGCGAGTCCATCCGTGGCTGGCGTTTTTACGATCACTTTCGCACTGACCCCGACGCGCCTGTGCGCCAACCACAACTGGGCACGCGCACGCCGGTGCTGCATCATGATGGCCGTGATCTGGCCGCTGCGTTGCAAACAATCCTTGAGGTCGGCAACCCTGAAGCCTTGCATGCCGCGATCAGCGATGCATTCCCTGGCGCACGGCTGGAAATCGAATGTGTGCCCGGCGGGCATTTTTATATCGAGTTTTATCAAGAGGGGCTGCTGCGCCCGTTGTCTGCCGCCGAGCTCTCGGACGGTACCTTGCGCTATCTGCTGCTGGTTGCGGCTTTGCTGACCCCGCGTCCGCCGAGCATGATGGTGCTCAACGAACCGGAAACCAGCCTGCACCCCGACTTGTTGCCCGCGCTGGCGCGGCTGATCATCAGTGCTTCGCAGCACTCACAAGTATGGGTGGTATCCCACGCCCGGCGTCTGATCGCCGCCCTGCAACAAGACCCTGAGTGCAACTGCATCGTGCTGGAAAAAAACCTTGGCCAGACAGAAGTGGTCGGCCAACGCATGCTGGACCAGCCCGCCTGGTATTGGCCCGACAAATAAAAACGCCGACGCTATAAAAGCCGTCGGCGTTTTCAGCAGCCTGGCGTGTAATCAGAACGCTGGCAGTACCGCACCTTTGTATTTTTCAGCAATAAAGGCTTTTACTTCAGGGCTGGTCAGGGCCTTGGCCAGCTTCTGGATTGCGATGCTGTCCTTGTTGTCAGGGCGGGCAACCAGGAAGTTCACGTATGGCGAATCAGCACCTTCGATGATCAGCGCGTCAGTGGCCGGGTTCAGGCCTGCTTCCAGCGCGTAGTTGGTGTTGATCATGTCCAGGTCAACCTGGTCCAGCACCCGTGGCAGCAGTGCGGACTCAAGTTCCTTGAACTTGAAGTTGTGCGGGTTCTTGGCGATGTCCTTCGGGGTCGACACAGCGTTGGTCGGGTCTTTGAGTTCGATCAGACCGGCCTTTTGCAGCAGGATCAGGGCACGGCCGCTGTTGCTGCCTTCGTTAGGGATAGCGATGGTTGCGCCGTCTTTAAGCTCGGACAGGTTTTTGACTTTCTTCGAGTAGCCACCGAAGGGTTCAACGTGAACACCGATCACGGTGGTCAGGTTGGTGCCTTTGCCTTTATTGAAGCTTTCCAGGTATGGAAGGGTCTGGAAGTAGTTGGCGTCCAGGTGTTTTTCGGCCACTTGCACGTTAGGTTGCACGTAGTCGGTGAACACTTTGATTTCCAGATCCACGCCTTCTTTGGCGAGGGTTGGTTTGATCAGCTCAAGGATTTCGGCGTGAGGCACCGGCGTAGCGGCAACCACCAGTTTTTCGCCAGCCTGTGCCAGGCCTGCAGTCAAAGCAGCCGCCAATGCGGTAAACAACAGAACCTTTTTCATGCGATACCCTTATGTGTGTGACCGTTCGTATGACGGTTTTCCTGGAAGACGAAACGGACAATACCTAGATTCTTTATTCCCGAACAATAATATTTATTCAGCTTCTTATGCCATTTTGTTCACTTGAGTTTTTGTGGGAGCGGGCTTGCCCGCGATAGGAACGCCGTGGTGTGACAGATACACCGCGTCGCTGCCATCGCGGGCAAGCCCGCTCCCACAGGGTCAAGACAACAACTGCCTGATCGCCGCCAACTCCTGTGCCGTGGCGCCTTTTATAAACAGCTCGATCTGGCTCAGGGCGTCAGGCAGGTTCAAGTGCTCGGGCTGGATCTCCTCGCCCGTGCTCACCAGCAAAGCAAAATGAATCACGTTTTCCAGCTCACGGGTATTGCCCGGCCAGCTGTGGCGCTCAAGTACCCGCTGGGCTCTGTCGCTGATAAACGGCACGGGCAGGTTCAGGCGCTGGCTGTAAATGCCCAGGAAATATTCGGCCAGCGAAAGGATGTCCCCCGGCCGCTCGCGCAACGCGGGCAAGTCCAGCCGCCCTTCGCTGAGGTAGTGATACAGCCGCTCGTGGAATTTTCCGGCAGCCACCGCCTGCGCCAGATCGATACTGGTGGCCGCCACCAGGCGTACGTCCACCGGGCTCGGTTGATGGGCGCCCACACGGGTGACTTCGTGGGTTTCCAGGGCCGCCAGCAGCTTGGTCTGGATTGCCCACGGCAAGTCGCCGATTTCGTCCAGATAAAGAGTCCCGCCATTGGCCGAACCAAACCATCCGGCGCGGCTGCTGGCCGAACTGCTGTGTGCTCCGGCGGCATAGCCAAACAGCTCGGCGTCGGCGTAAGTGGGGCTGATGGCACCGCAATTGACTGACACAAACAGGCCGGTGCGGTCACTGGCGCGGTGGATATGTCGAGCCAGCAACTCTTTGCCGCTGCCGGTTTCACCACGGATCAGCACGGGCAAGGCGCGCGGCGCGAGCAGCTCCAGATCGTTGCGTAATTGGCGCGAGCGGGGGTCGACAAACACCAGCGCTTTGGCGCGAATGCTCAGCGGGCTTTTTTCCGCGTCAGGAAAGGTCAGCAGCGGCTGACCGAAGGTTTCATGCAGGCTCATGGCAGGCTCCCGCCCGCCGCCGGAGGGTGGGCGCGGGCGTTACAGGAATTCACGCGCGACGCAGGGCGCCGTGCTCGATACGGGTTTGCAGGCGGTATAAAAAGGCGAAGCCTTGCTCCCAGCGCTGGTGTCCGGATTTAACGTTGATATGCCCGGCGCCGCTGATGATGCCGATCTCGGCGCCCCATTGACGGGCAAATTCCATAGCCCGTGGCGCGCTGACAGCACCATCGTTATCCGAGCTGACGATGTGGCTTGGAAAAGGCAACGACCGGGTCGGGATCGGGGCAAAGTTGCGCAAGGCCGGCGCACAGGCCGGGCGCTCGACGTCTGCCGGGGCTACCAGCAACGCGCCGCGCACTTGGTTTAACAGGCTTTCTGGTGCACGCTCGGCCCAATGGGCTACGGTAATGCAACCCAGGCTGTGGGCGATCAGGATCACGGGGGTGCTGTCGGCAGCAATGGCTTCGGCCAGGGCGGCGATCCAGTCTTCGCGGCGGGGCGTCAGCCAGTCGGCCTGCTCCACCCGAGCACTGTTCGGCAAGCTGTTTTGCCAGTGGGTTTGCCAATGATCGTCGGACGAACCTTGCCAGCCCGGCACTATCAAATAGCGAATCGAATCGTTGCCCATGGGTGTGCGCCTCCAGCGGTATGTGTGTTACCGAGTCAGTATAGGGACGGTTTTTAGATTCGCTAAGGAATAAGAAGCTATTTGTTTATAACTAAAAATAAAAACTTGAGGGTTGTGCACCATGAAAAGCCTGGTCGACCATTTGAGCCAATATGCTGCCTATCACCGCGACCCGCACAATATCGCCACGCATTTCGTGGGCATCCCGCTGATCGTGATTGCCGTTGCAACGCTGCTGTCGCGCCCGCAATGGATGGGTATTTCACCGGCAGTGCTGGTGATGCTGGCCAGTGCCGTGTTTTACCTGCGCCTTGAGTTGCGCCTGGGGTTGTTGATGACGCTGCTGCTGGCTTTGACGGTGTGGCTGGGGCACGCGCTGGCGGGGTTGGGCACCGCTGCCTGGCTGGGCTGGGGCATTGGACTGTTTGTGGTGGGCTGGGTGTTTCAGTTTGTCGGGCATTACTACGAGGGGCGCAAGCCGGCGTTTATCGATGACGTGACCGGGCTGATTGTGGGGCCGCTGTTTGTGGTGGTGGAACTGGGGTTTTTGCTGGGCTGGCGCGAGGATTTGCGTCGAGAGATGGCGCTGCGCGCCGGTTAGCGCATTGTGGGAGCGGGCTTGCTCGCGATTGGGCCACCGCAGGGTGAAAGAGTCACCGCGTCGTGGCCATCGCGGGCAAGCCCGCTCCCACAAGGGCAGGTCAGCGCTTGAACGCCTGATGCAACTGCGCCAGGGTTTCGAAGTGGTACTTGGGTGCAAACGAGTTCAGCTCTTCAAAGCTGCCAAAGCCATAGCCCACCGCCGCTGCGTCCATGCCGTTGTCGCGGGCACCGATCAGGTCGTGCTTGCGATCACCGATCATCAGGGTTTGCGCCGGGTCCAGTCCTTGTTCGTTGACCAGATGGGCAATCAGCTCAACCTTGTTGGTGCGGGTACCGTCCAGCTCGCTACCGTAGATCACCTTGAAGTGCCTGGCGAAATCAAAGTGGCGGGCAATTTCGCGGGCATAGATATGCGGCTTTGAGGTAGCGATAAACAGTTGGCGGCCCTGCGCAACCAGCTCTTCCAGCAAGGGAGTGACACCCTCGAACACTTCATTTTCGTACAGCCCGGTCACGGCAAAACGCTCGCGGTAAAAGCCCATCGCCTCCCACGCCTTCGCCTCGTCGAAGCCATAACTGGCCATGAACTGTTGCAGCAGCGGCGGGCCGATAAAGTGCTCGAGTTTGCTCAGGTCTGGCTCATCAATGCCCAGTTTGCTCAAACCGAACTGGATCGAGCGGGTGATCCCTTCCCGTGGGTCGGTCAGGGTGCCATCGAGGTCGAACAATACGTTCTGGTAATGCATGCAGGGCTCCAAAAAGGGGGGCTTAAACGGGCTGGGCGTAGCCTTCGGCCAAGTGCTGGTCCTTGAGCTTGACGTAATTGCCGGCACTGTAGGTAAAGAAGGCCTTTTCTTTTTCGGTCAATTCGCGCACTTGCTTCACCGGGCTGCCCACATACAGAAAGCCGCTGGCCAGGCGTTTGCCCGGTGGCACCAGACTGCCCGCGCCGACGATCACGTCGTCTTCAATCACGGCGCCGTCCATCACGATGCTACCCATGCCGATCAGGATGCGGCTGCCCACGTTACAGCCGTGCAACATGACTTTGTGGGCGATGGTCACGTCATCACCGATCAGCAGCGGGAAGCCTTCAGGGTTGAAGGGCCCGGCGTGGGTGATGTGGAGTACGCAACCGTCCTGCACGCTGGTGCGCGCACCGATGCGGATGCGGTGCATATCGCCGCGAATCACGGTCAGTGGCCAGATGGAACTGTCGGCGCCGATTTCGACGTCACCGATCACCACCGCCGAGCGATCGACAAAGGCACGCTCTCCCAAGGTCGGTGTGTGCTGCTGGAATGGACGAATGGACACAAATAGCTTCCTTCTTTAGCCGTAATAGGGCGTTGCAATGCTGCGGTCAGCGTCGATTGTAATTAAGATGAGCCAATGTTTCTTCCAGCCAAGGTGCCAAACGTGAGCGAGAACAACCCTCTATTGCAGCCCTATGACCTGCCGCCGTTCTCGGCGATCCGTCCTGAGCACGTACAGCCGGCCATCGAGCAGATCCTCGCCGACAACCGTGCCGGCATTCAAGCCATCCTCAAGGATCAGGGCCAGAACCCGACATGGGCAGGCCTGGTATTGGCGATGGATGAGTTGAACGACCGGCTGGGCGCGGCCTGGAGCCCGGTCAGCCACCTTAACGCGGTGTGCAACAGCGCAGAGCTGCGTGAAGCCTATGAGGCCTGCCTGCCGGCATTGAGCGCTTACTCCACCGAGATGGGCCAGAACCGCGAACTGTTCCAGGCCTTTGAAGCCCTGGCCCACAGCCCGCAAGTCGGCGACTTCGACCAGGCCCAGAAAACCATTCTTGAGCATTCGCTGCGCGACTTCCGCCTGTCGGGTATCGACCTGCCGGAGGCCGAGCAAAAGCGTTACGCCGAGGTACAAAGCAAGCTTTCCGAGTTGGGCAGCAAGTTCTCCAACCAGTTGCTGGACGCCACCCAGGCCTGGACCAAGCACATCACCGACGAAACAGCACTGGCGGGCCTGACCGACTCGGCCAAGGCGCAAATGGCGGCTGCCGCACAGGCCAAGGGCCTGGACGGCTGGCTGATCAGCCTCGAGTTCCCCAGCTACTTCCCGGTGATGACCTACGCCGAAGACCGCGCCCTGCGCGAAGAAGTCTACGCGGCTTACTGCACCCGCGCCTCGGACCAGGGCCCGAATGCCGGCAAGTTCGACAACGGCCCGGTGATGGAAGAAATTCTCGACCTGCGTCAGGAGCTGGCCAAGCTGCTGGGTTTTGCCAGCTTCGCCGAGCTGAGCCTGGCCACCAAAATGGCCGAGACACCGGATCAGGTGCTGACCTTCCTGCGTGACCTGGCCAAGCGCAGCAAGCCGTTCGCTGCCCGCGACCTTGAGCAACTGCAAGCCTACGCCAGCGAGCAAGGCACCCCTGAGCTGAAAAGCTGGGACACCGGCTTCTTTGGCGAAAAACTGCGTGAGCAGCGCTACAGCGTGTCGCAAGAAGCCCTGCGCGCCTACTTCCCGATCGACAAGGTACTGGGCGGGCTGTTCGCCATTGTCCAGCGCCTGTACGGCATCGAAATTGCCGAAATCAAAGGTTTCGATACCTGGCACCCGGATGTTCGCCTGTTCGAAATCAAGGAAAACGGCCAGCACGTCGGGCGCTTCTTCTTCGACCTCTATGCCCGCGCCAACAAGCGTGGCGGTGCCTGGATGGACGGTGCTCGCGACCGTCGCCGCACCGCAGCCGGCAAGCTGCAAAGCCCGGTGGCCAACCTGGTGTGCAACTTCACTCCAGCCGTTGCGGGCAAGCCTGCACTGCTGACCCACGACGAAGTGACCACCCTGTTCCACGAATTCGGCCACGGCTTGCACCATATGCTGACCGAGATCGAACACGCGGGTGTGTCGGGCATCAACGGCGTAGCCTGGGATGCGGTCGAGCTGCCGAGCCAGTTCATGGAGAACTGGTGCTGGGAACCTGAAGGCCTGGCGCTGATTTCCAGCCACTACGAAACCGGCGAAGCACTGCCAAAAGACCTGCTGGATAAAATGCTCGCAGCCAAGAACTTCCAGTCCGGGCTGATGATGATTCGTCAGCTGGAGTTCTCGTTGTTTGACTTCGAACTGCACGCCACCCACGGTGACGGTCGCAGCGTTGCGCAGGTGCTTGACGGCATCCGCGACGAAGTTTCGGTGATGCGTCCGCCTGCCTACAATCGCTTCCCGAACAGCTTTGCGCATATTTTCGCCGGCGGTTACGCCGCGGGTTACTACAGCTACAAGTGGGCAGAAGTGCTGTCGGCCGATGCGTTCTCGCGTTTTGAAGAAGAAGGCGTGTTCAACCCGCACACCGGCAAAGCGTTCCGCCAGGCGATCCTGGCCCGTGGCGGCTCGAAGGCCCCGATGGAGCTGTTCAAGGACTTCCGTGGCCGTGAGCCGTCGATTGACGCCCTGTTGCGTCACAGCGGCCTGACCGAGGACTCGGCAGCATGAGTGATGCACCGGTGAACGTGAGCAAAAAACGCTTTATCGCCGGGGCTGTCTGCCCGGCGTGCAGCGAACCTGACAAGTTGATGATGTGGAACGAAGACGAAGTGCCGCACCGCGAATGCGTGGCCTGCGGTTATTCGGATACGTTGAATGAACAGGGTTTGTCGGTGCCCAAGGAGTTGGGTACGCGGGTCAATACGTCAGCGCTGAAAAAAGCACCGGATCCCAAGGTGCAGGCGGTGCAGTTTTTTCCTAATCCGAAGCTGAAAAAGCCCTGAAGATCAACAGCCCCTCACCCTAACCCTCTCCCGGAGGGAGAGGGGACTAAAGTCAAAAGCAGATTCACGCAACGCCATAGATCAAGCCCCCTCTCCCTCCGGGAGAGGGTTGGGGTGAGGGCGCTCGTGCTTTTAAGCCTTCTGCCACACCTTGGGCTTGAAGAACAACGTCTCGCCCCGCGCCAGATCGGTCAGGCTGTCATGGTCCTTGACCACTTCCACTTCGATCAACTCGCTCTGCCCTTCAACCTTCAATGTCACCCGGGTGGTTGCACCCAATGGGCGAATGTCACGCACCTCTGCAGCATGATGGTCTTCGATCTCGTGACGCGACAGTGACACTTCATGCGGACGGAACAGCACATGCTGGTCCTCACCGATATGCAGGCGGTTGGAGTCACCCAGGAAGTGATACACAAAGTCGCTGGCCGGGTTTTCATAAACTTCGCCCGGTGAGCCGATCTGCTCGATTACGCCCTTGTTCATCACCACGATACGGTCGGCGACTTCCATCGCTTCTTCCTGGTCATGGGTCACGAACACGGAGGTCAGGTTGATATCTTCGTGCAGGCGCGCCAGCCAGCGGCGCAGTTCTTTACGCACCTTGGCGTCCAACGCACCAAACGGTTCGTCCAGCAGCAGTACCTTGGGTTCTACCGCCAGGGCACGGGCCAGGGCGATACGCTGACGCTGACCGCCTGACAGCTGCTCAGGGTAGCGATCCGACAGCCAGTCCAGCTGCACCATGTTCAGCAACTCGTGGACTTTTTCAGCGATGCGGGTTTCGCTCGGGCGTTCCTTTTTCGGCTTCATGCGCAGGCCGAAAGCCACGTTATCGAACACCGTCATATGGCGGAACAAGGCGTAATGCTGGAACACAAAACCGACGTTGCGATCACGCACATCGTGCCCAGAGACGTCTTCACCGTGGAACACGATGTTGCCTTCGTCCGGGGTTTCGAGGCCGGCGATAATGCGCAGCAAAGTGGTCTTGCCGCAGCCCGACGGGCCGAGCAGGGCCACCAGCTCACCGCTATGAATGTCCAGATTGATGCTGTTCAGGGCCTTGAAGGCATTGAAGTTCTTGCTGACGTTACGGACTTCGATCGACATGGTTTATTCCTCCGCGGCGCTGGCGCGCAGGCGGTTAATACGGGATTCGCTCCACTGCTTGAGCAGCAGGATGAAGAGCGCCAGGATCAGCAACAGGGTGGCCACGGCGAAGGCGGCAACGTGGTTGTATTCGTTGTAGAGAATCTCGACGTGCAGCGGCAGGGTGTTGGTCACCCCGCGAATGTGCCCGGAAACCACCGACACCGCACCGAACTCACCCATCGCCCGCGCAGTACACAGCACCACGCCGTAGATCAGGCCCCATTTGATATTGGGTACGGTCACGTGCCAGAACATTTGCCAGCCGTTGGCGCCCAGCAGGCGTGCGGCCTCCTCTTCCTGAGTGCCCTGCTCCTGCATCAGCGGGATCAGTTCCCGGGCCACAAAGGGCACGGTCACGAAGATGGTGGCCAGCACGATACCCGGCAAGGCGAATACGATCTGGATGTCGTGGTCCTGCAACCACGGACCGAGAAAGCCCTGCGCGCCAAACATCAGCACGTAGACCAGACCGGCGATCACCGGTGAGACCGAAAACGGCAGGTCGATCAGGGTGACCAGGATGCTCTTGCCGCGAAAGCTGTACTTGCTCACGCACCAGGCCGCGCTGACGCCGAAGACCACGTTCAGTGGCACCGAAATCACCACGGCGATAATGGTCAGCTTGAGGGCCGACAGGGCGTCGGGTTCGAGGATGGCGTCGAAAAAAGTACCGACCCCCATTTTCAAACCCTGGGACACCACGATCAGCAGCGGCAGCAGCAGGAACAGGGTGAAAAACAACCAGCCGAAGCCGATCAGCAGGCGCCGCGACAGCGGGCTGCCACGGCGGGCGGCATTGGCCACGGATGAAGCGCTCTGTGTTGAGCTGGACATGGTCAGGCCTCCTTCACGGTTTTTCGATGCGACGCTGAATCAAATTGATGATCAGCAGCAAAATGAAGGAAACCACCAGCATCATCACGCCAATGGCCGTGGCGCCGGTGTAGTCGTACTGGTCCAGCTTGACCATGATCAGCAGCGGCAGGATTTCGGTTTTGAACGGCATGTTACCCGCGATAAAAATCACCGAGCCGTACTCGCCCACACCGCGGGCAAAGGCCAGGGCAAAACCGGTCAACCAGGCGGGCAGCAAGGCTGGCACCAGGATGTAGCGGAACACTTGCAGGGGCTTGGCGCCCAGGCAGGCAGCGGCTTCTTCGATTTCACGGGGGATATCGGCCAGCACTGGCTGCACGGTGCGCACCACAAACGGCAGCGTGACGAACGTCAGTGCCAGGGTGATGCCCATCGGGGTGTAGGCAATCTTGAAACCCAGGTCGTTGGCGAACTGGCCGATCCAGCCGTTGGGGGCGTACAGGGCTGTCAGGGCGATACCGGCCACGGCAGTCGGCAGGGCAAACGGCAGGTCGATCATGGCATCGATGACCTTGCGTCCGGGGAAGGTATAGCGCACCAGCACCCAGGCCAGCACGGTGCCGATCACGCCGTTGATAATAGCGGCGACAAAGGCGGTGCCAAAGCTCAGTTGCAGGGCGGCCAGCACCCGGGGGGCAGTGATAATGGCCCAGAACTGGTCCCAGGTCAGTTGGGCGGCATGCACGAACATCGCAGCCAGCGGGATCAGCACAATCAGACTGAGGTACACCAAGGTGTAGCCCAGTGTCAGCCCGAAGCCGGGTATGACGGGGGAGATACGACGAGACATAAGAGTCCTTGGTTAACGCACGAAGCCCGCAACTCGGTCGCGGGCTCTATGTTCTAGCTTTCAGCGAGGCCAAAGGCCCCACCCCACAGGTTACTGCGCCTGGTAGATCTGGTCGAACACACCACCGTCATTGAAAAATTTCGGCTGCGCAGTTTTCCAGCCACCGAAGTCTTTGTCGATAGTCACAAGTTCCAGTTTCGGAAACTGCTGTGCGTACTTGGCAGCGATTGCTGCGTCACGCGGGCGGTAGAAATTTTTTGCAGCAATTTCCTGGCCGGCCGGGCTGTACAGGTGTTCGAGGTAGGCTTTGGCGATTTCGGCATTGCCCTTTTTATCGGCGTTTTTGTCGACTACAGCCACTGGCGGCTCAGCCAGGATCGACAGGGAAGGTACGACGATGTCGAATTTATCGGTACCGCCATCCTCCTTGAGTGCCAGGAATGCTTCGTTTTCCCAGGCCAGCAACACATCACCCTGACCGTTGTTGACGAAGGTGATGGTCGAACCGCGTGCACCGGTGTCCAGCACTGGCACGTGTTTGAACAGGGTTTTTACATATTCTTTGGCTTTTTCTTCGTTGCCGCCGTTGGCTTTCAGGCCGTAAGCGTAGGCTGCAAGGAAGTTCCAGCGCGCGCCGCCGCTGGTTTTAGGGTTCGGGGTAATGACCGATACGCCGTCCTTGGTCAGGTCGCCCCAGTCCTTGATGCCTTTAGGGTTGCCCTTGCGCACCAGGAACACGATGGTCGAGGTGTACGGGGTGCTGGCGTCCGGCAGGCGGGTTTGCCAGTTTTCCGGCAGCGAGCCCTTGTTCAGCCTGGCGATTTCGTCGATGTCACCGGCCAGGGCCAGGGTTACCACGTCAGCGCGCAGGCCGTCGACCACGCCGCGGGCCTGTTTGCCCGAGCCGCCGTGGGATTGCTGGATTTTGACGTTGTCACCCGGGTGGCTGGCTTTCCAGAACTGGGTGAACTCAGTGTTGTAATCCTGGTACAGCTCGCGGGTTGGATCGTAGGAAACGTTCAACAACTCGTAATCTTTGGCTACAGCGGAGCCAGCAAAAATGGCACTGGCCAGCGCGGCCAAAGCGTAACGGCGTAGGGACATAGGTGAGGCTCCAAAGCATTTTTTAATTTTTATTGAGCGCACTCAGGTGAATGCGCTTGAACGATTCAGGCGTTTTTCTGACTCGGGTTTTGCAGGCGGAATTTCTCTTTGCGTTCGATCTGCACCACTTGCGCGTTATGCACAGTGATTTCCACAGCACCAAAGCGCAGGTCTCGCAGCGCGCTCTGGATTTCCCGCAGGATGGTTGCTTCGTCCTGGCCGTCAACGCTACGCAGAGATGCGCTCATGGTGCTGCTCCTGAAAAATGGGTGCCGAGTGAGGTGCTGGCGTAGGGGCAATAGTAGTGAGGTGTAGATATTCTTAAAAATACTATTTAAGAATGTTTATATAACTGAAAGCTCAAAACAGGCACTTGAGCACCATGTGTAGCAGCTGCCGAAGGCTGCGTCCGGTTGCGAAGCGACCGTAAATACTGCGCGCGATATTTTTCTGACACAGCGCAGGGCTCGGTTTTACGACCGCGGCGCGGCCGGACGCAGCCTCGTTCCTTCGGCAGCTGCTACGAATTTCCCAGCGGCAAAGTGGGACGCGACTACACTCCAACTGCCTTATAACGACAGGATGTTTTGCAAAGGTGGGAACTGTTGCTGGACAGTCAGCACAAGTGGGATCACCTTAGAGCGGCTGTCGTCTTTTCCTGCATAGTCTGGAGTCTTTATGTCGTTTACCCCTGAGTTGGTTGCCGAACTGGAAGTCCTTGCACTGTTTGACTTGGAAAGTACCCTTGAGGGCCTGAAGATTCATCAACATGCCGCGCCAGAAAAAGTCGCCGCGGCGCAGCGCCTGTTCGAGAAAAAACTGATCGATCAACCCGATGGTGGCTATCTGACAAGCCTGGGACGTGATGCTGCCGAAAGTGTCCAAGTACTGCTGTCGATTCTTGTTGAATCCAAAGAAGTTGCCTGACGCCACGCCACGCCCTCGGGATCTGAACGATTAATGATTCCGCGGGCACACTTATCTCCGCCCGCACTGAACCAGAGAACTGAGCGACAGGTTCTCCAGCAGTTGCGTGGGCGCTTTTTGCGCGTCAATCAGGGTCGCCTGGCCCGAGCGGTAGAGGGGCTGGCCCCTCGTCAACAAGCGCTACTGAACCTGTTGGCGCTGCTCTTTCATATCAATCACCCGCTCTTGCCCGGTTATGTGTCTGACTGCACTCCCGCCGGGGTGTCGGGTTATAAACCTGACGCACTCGCCCTCGCCTCTGCCCGACATCTGGTTCACGACTTTTCTTGCAGCATGGGCAGCGCTTGCCAGTCACAACCGATCCATGGGCTTTTTTTGATGGGCAGCCTCGGCACATTGGCCCAGACCGCGCAAAGCGATATGGACGTGTGGGTCTGCCTCGCTCCGGACTTGAATGATGCCGCCGTGTCGGCCTTGCGCAAAAAATGCCGACGCCTGGAAGCCTGGGCGACGAGCCAGGGCTGTGAAGCACACTTCTTTTTGATCGATGCACAATTGCGCAACGACGAGGGCGACGAGCCACGACAGAGGTTGTTGCTCGATGAGTTTTATCGCACCGCCATCTGGCTCGCCGGGCGCACACCGATGTGGTGGTGGGTGCCGGTGCATGAGGAAGCGCGGTACGCTGAATTCGCCTGTGGGCTACTGGAAACAGGGGTAATCGACCCTGACGAAACCATTGATCTTGGCCACCTGGCCCATATTGCCCCCGGCGAGTTTCTGGGCGCCGGGCTGTGGCAATTGCTCAAGGGCATTGAGGCGCCCTACAAGTCGCTGCTCAAGCTGCTGCTGATTGAGGTGTACGCCAGCGAGCACCCGCAGGTGAGCTGCCTGAGCCTGGGGTTCAAACAGAGGGTGTACGCCAATCAACTGGACCTGGATGAGATGGACCCCTACGTGGTGGTTTACCGACGTATTGAGCGTTACCTCGAGGGCCGGGGCGAGTTGCAGCGACTGGAACTGGTTCGCCGCAGCCTCTACCTGAAGGTCGGCCACGAGTTGAGCAATGGCGAGGCAGGCATGTTGTGGCAGCGGCGGTTACTCAAGCGCCTGACCCGCGAATGGGGCTGGGATGAGCAGCACCTGGCAATGCTCGACAATCGCTCGCAATGGCAGGCGCAGCAGGTCAGTCATGAGCGTCGGGCCCTGGCCCGGGAGCTGAGCGTCAGCTACCGGTCTTTGCGTCAGTTTGCCCGTGACGAGCAGACGCCTGCGCTGTGACATGACTGATCCGGAAGGTCTTAAGCACTGAAATCGCTTGCTGCTTTTGGCTGGTATTCCACTTCAAGCAGTTCCAGCTTGAGGGTCTTGCCACCGGGAGCAGGCCAGTTGATGTGCTGGCCAACTTGCAGCCCCAGCAACGCGCTGCCCACAGGGGCCAGAATCGAAATCTTGCCTTCGTCGGCGTTGGCGTCTTTTGGGTATACCAGCGTCAGGCGGTAGTCCTTGCCACTGCTTTCTTCGCGACAATGCACACGGGAATTCATGGTCACGACGCCGGCAGGCACTTCTTCGTGGCCAACGATGGTTTCGGCGCGATCGAGCTCGGCTTGCAGTGCCTCAATGCCAGGAGTCGTTTCTGGCAAGCTGTCGATCAATTGCTCCAGACGCTGTACGTCCAGGCGGGTGAGGATGAGTGGGGTTGGTGTGCTCATGACCTGGCAGACTCCTTTTTTCTGCACGAAAAAGCAAAACCCCGCCGGAATATGGCGGGGTTTTGACGAACCTCGTTAGTGCGAGGCGAACCCGGACACTACCACAGCAAAATAAATACACAAGCAGGGGGGACACTGCCCCCTGATTGCGTACGACGATTATCCGTAGCAGCTGCCGCAGGCTGCGTTCGGCGACGCAGTCGTCGTAAAGTCAGGCTCTGCGGTGTGTCAGTTGAACAAAGGGCTCAGGTTTTGCGATTGCTACGCAATCGAACGCAGCCTGCGGCAGCTGCTACGGGAGCCGCTGCCGCAATTGGGCCTGTTCACAAATCACCCGGCGCCGCTGGTCGTCTGCCGAGCGCCACTCGCGAATATCTTCAACGTGGCGAAAACAGCCCAGGCAGACTTTGTGCTCATCCAGCCGGCAGGTGCTGATGCAGGGGGACGGCACTGCCGGACTGACGTTACTGTAGAGCGGTTTTGCAGGTTTAGCAGAAGCGGTCACTGTCAGATCTCTTCAAATTCCAGCTCGGCGCCTGCGTGTTCCAGTGTCAGGCGCTGAACCATTTCGCTGAGCAGCTCGTCGCTTTTATCGCACTTCCACGAACTGCGTTTTTCATCGTAGTCGAAGTGAAAACCGCCGCTGGGGGCCGCCAGCCAGAGCTGCAGCAGCGGCGCCTGACGGCTGAAGATCAGGGCTTTGCCATTCTCGAACTTGATTGTCAGGATGCCGGCGGAATTCTCTACATCTACATCCAGATCAGAGTCATCAAAGATGTCTTCCAGATTTTCCTGGGTGGCATCGACCAGATCGTGAAAACGGGCTTCAGTCAAACTCATGGTGGAACCTCGTAATATCTAGTCATGCTCGGAGCTCGCAAGATACGGGCGCTCCAGGCCGATTGCAAACCCCATAACAGCCATCTGCCCGCGACCACTGATCATCCACACAGGACGTAACGCTCGGCCGCTCTGCTGCATAGGCAAGCTGGTGGGTGCTCGGTATACTCGGGCGCAATTAATGCTTTTCAAAGGATTTCGCCATGAAGCGCCTGATCTCTTCTATTGCTGCGCTCGTCGCGGTCGCCTGCCTTGTTTCTGCCTGTGGTCAAAAAGGACCGCTGTATCTTCCCGATGACAGCAAATCCCCTGAAGACCAAGCGAAGTCGTCGCAATCGCAATCGCACAAGCACCAATAAGGGAACACCATGGACGCTTTTAATTACCGGGACGGCGAGCTGTTCGCCGAAGGTGTTGCGCTGACGGCCATTGCCGAGCGTTTTGGCACGCCGACGTATGTTTATTCCCGGGCACACATCGAGGCGCAGTACAACGCTTTCGCCGATGCCCTGAACGGCATGCCGCACCTGGTGTGCTTCGCGGTCAAGGCCAACTCCAACCTGGGCGTGCTCAATGTCCTGGCGCGTCTGGGCGCCGGTTTTGACATCGTGTCCCGTGGCGAGCTGGAACGGGTACTGGCCGCTGGCGGCACGGCTGACAAGATCGTGTTTTCCGGTGTCGGCAAGACCCGTGACGATATGCGTCGCGCCCTGGAAGTGGGCGTGCACTGCTTTAACGTCGAGTCCACCGAAGAGCTTGAGCGCCTGCAGGTGGTGGCCGCCGAAATGGGCGTTCGCGCCCCGATTTCGCTGCGGGTCAACCCGGACGTCGATGCGGGAACCCACCCGTACATCTCCACCGGTCTGAAAGAAAACAAGTTCGGCATCGCCATCGCTGACGCCGAAGATGTCTACATCCGTGCCGCTCAATTGCCGAACCTGGAAGTGGTCGGTGTCGATTGCCATATCGGCTCCCAACTGACCACCCTCGAACCGTTCATCGACGCTCTCGACCGCCTGCTGGCGCTGATCGACCGTCTGAGCGATTGCGGCATCTACCTGCGCCATATCGACCTCGGTGGCGGCCTGGGCGTGCGTTACCGCGATGAAGAGCCGCCACTGGCCGGTGATTACATCAAGGCCGTGCGTGAGCGCCTCGACGGGCGTGACCTGGCGCTGGTGTTCGAGCCGGGTCGCTACATCGTGGCCAATGCTGGCGTGCTGCTGACTCAGGTCGAGTACCTCAAGCACACCGAGCACAAGGATTTCGCCATCGTCGATGCGGCGATGAACGATCTGATCCGCCCGGCCCTGTACCAGGCCTGGATGGACGTGACTGCAGTTCGCCCGCGTGACAGCGAAGCCCGCGCCTACGACATCGTCGGCCCGATCTGCGAAACCGGTGACTTCCTGGCCAAGGACCGCCAGCTGGCGCTGGCCGAAGGTGATTTGCTGGCCGTGCATTCGGCCGGTGCCTATGGTTTTGTCATGAGCTCGAACTACAACACCCGTGGCCGCGCCGCCGAAGTACTGGTGGATGGCGATCAGGCGTTTGAAGTGCGTCGTCGCGAGACCGTTGCCGAGTTGTTTGCTGGCGAAAGCCTGCTGCCGGAGTAAACCCATGTTGCTGCGTTTTACCAAAATGCACGGCCTGGGCAATGATTTCATGGTTCTCGACCTGGTCAGCCAGCACGCGCACATCCTGCCCAAGCATGCCAAGCAATGGGGTGACAGGCACACGGGTGTCGGCTTTGATCAGCTATTGATCGTTGAAGCACCGAGTAACCCGGAGGTGGACTTCCGTTACCGGATCTTCAACTCCGACGGTTCCGAAGTGGAGCAATGCGGCAACGGGGCGCGCTGCTTTGCGCGCTTCGTGCTCGACAAGCGCCTGACCACCAAGCGCCAGATCAAGGTCGAAACCAAGAGCGGCATTATCGAACTGAACGTGCGCAGCGATGGGCAAATCAGCGTCGACATGGGGCCGCCGCGCCTGGTTCCGGCAGATATCCCGTTTGTGGCCGACGCCCAGGCGTTGAGCTATGAGCTGGATGTCGATGGCCAGACCGTCGAGTTGGCTGCCGTTTCGATGGGCAACCCCCATGCGGTGCTGCGCGTAGACGATATCAACGCTGCACCGGTGCATGAACTGGGCCCCAAAATTGAACACCATCCGCGCTTTCCCGCACGGGTCAATGTCGGTTTTCTGCACGTGATAGATCGTCAGCGCGGGCAACTGCGCGTCTGGGAACGCGGCGCCGGGGAAACCCAGGCCTGCGGCACCGGCGCCTGTGCAGCGGCCGTGGCAGCCATCAGCCAGGGCTGGATGGACTCACCGCTGATCCTCGATCTGCCTGGTGGCCGGTTGTCCATCGAATGGGCAGGCCCTGGCCACTCTGTGATCATGACCGGCCCGGCCATGCGTGTTTACGAAGGACAAGTCCGTTTATGAGCGAGCGCAACCGATGACCGACAAGACGCAGCCAGCAGCACTCGACGTACCTGTGGATAACTCGCAAGCCGCAACGGTTGCAGCGTATCTGCAGGAGCATCCGGATTTCTTCAGCCAGCGCGAAGAGCTGTTGCTGTCGCTGCGCATTCCGCATCAGCGTGGCGACACCATTTCGCTGGTGGAACGTCAACTGGAGCTGCTGCGCAGTCGCAATATCGAGATGCGTCATCGCTTGTCGCAACTGATGGACGTGGCCCGTGACAACGACCGTCTGTTCGAAAAAACCCGTCGCCTGAACCTGGCCCTGATGGACGCCACCAGCCTCGAAGAGCTGGTGATTGCCGTCGAAGACAGCCTGCGCCAGGACTTCCAGGTGCCCTTTGTCAGCCTGGTGCTGTTTGGTGACAACCCGATGCCGGTCGGCCGTTGGGTCAGCAGCGCCGATGCGCAACGGGCGCTGGGTGGCTTGTTGACTGAAGGCAAGACCGTCAGCGGCAGCTTGCGCGAGCACGAGCTGGACTTCCTGTTTGGCGAAGAGCAGCGCAAGCAAATCGGTTCCACGGCCGTGGTAGCCCTTAATCATCTGGGGTTGCACGGTGTACTGGCGATTGCCAGTCGCGATCCGCAGCACTACAAAAGCTCGGTGGGCACGCTGTTCCTCGGCTATATCGCCGAAGTGCTGGGCCGGGTGCTGCCGCGCTTTACCAACGCGCTGCGCTCGGTGCGCTAGATGGAACGGCAACTGGACGCTTACTGCATTCACCTGCGCAGTGAGCGCCAGGTGTCCCCCCATACGCTTGAGGCCTACCGCCGCGACCTGAACAAGGTGCTGGCGTTTTGCGCCAAGGAATCAATCCCCAGCTGGGCGGCACTGGATATCCAGCGCATGCGCCAACTGGTGTCGCGTCTGCATCAGCAAGGGCAGTCCTCGCGCAGTATTGCCCGTCTGCTGTCGGCGGTACGCGGGCTTTATCACTACCTCAATCGAGAAGGCCTGTGCGACCACGATCCGGCAAACGGCCTGGCCCCGCCAAAAGGCGAACGTCGCCTGCCCAAGACCCTGGATACCGATCGCGCCCTGCAATTGCTGGAGGGTGGTGTCGAGGACGATTTTCTGGCCCAACGCGATCAGGCCATTCTGGAGCTGTTTTACTCGTCGGGCCTGCGCTTGTCGGAGCTGACCGGGCTAAATCTGGAACAGCTGGATCTGGCTGACGGGCTGGTCGAAGTGCTCGGCAAAGGCAGCAAGACCCGCGTGCTGCCCGTCGGCAAGAAGGCCCGGGAGGCGCTTCAGGCCTGGCTGGCAGTGCGGTTGCTGGCCAACCCCAAGGACGACGCCGTATTCGTCAGCCAGCGTGGTACGCGCCTTGGGCCAAGGGCAATTCAAATGCGGGTCAAGGCTGCCGGTGAGCGTGAGCTGGGACAGAATCTGCACCCGCACATGCTGCGCCATTCATTTGCCAGCCATCTGCTGGAGTCCTCCCAGGACTTGCGTGCCGTGCAAGAGTTGCTCGGGCATGCGGACATCAAAACCACGCAAATTTATACTCATCTGGATTTCCAGCATCTGGCATCGGTCTACGACAGCGCCCATCCAAGGGCCAAACGCAGTAAGGACAGTGAATGACGATTGAGCTGATTACCTTCGACCTCGACGACACTCTGTGGGACACCGCCCCGGTGATCGTCAGCGCTGAAGCCGTGTTGCGTAACTGGCTGACGGATAACGCACCAAAATTGGGCGCTGTTGAGGCCGGGCATTTCCAGGCGATTCGCGAGCGGGTATTGAGTGAGGAGCCGCAGCTCAAGCACCGGATCAGTGCCCTGCGTCGGCGCATTCTGTTTCATGCGCTGCACGGTGCGGGTTACGCCAACGCTGCGTCTTTGGCCGATGATGCCTTTGAGGTGTTTATTGAGGCGCGTCACGCCCTGGACGTATTCCCCCAGGCCGAGCCGACCCTGATGGTGCTGGCACGGGATTACGCCCTGGGTGTGGTGACCAACGGTAACGCCGATGTGCGAAGAATAGGTTTGGGCCATCACTTCAAGTTTGTGTTGTGTGCTGAAGACATTGGCATTGCCAAACCGGACGCGCGCCTGTTTCACGAAGCGCTGGCGCGCGGTGGCGTGGCAGCAGGGGCGGCGGTGCATGTGGGCGATCACCCCGGTGACGATATTGCCGGAGCGCAATTGGCAGGCCTGCGTGCAGTGTGGTTCAACCCCGGCGGCAAGCACTGGGACGGGGACAAGGCTCCCGATGCGGAAATTGGCTGTTTGAGCGAGTTGCCGCTGGTGTTGAAGCACTTGTAACTGTGGGAGCGGGCTTGCTCGCGTTGCAGGCACCGCGGTCGCCAGACAAACCGGAATGTTGCAATCACGATAAGCCCGCGCCACAGGGATGTGAAGTTTTCCAACGCCCACAAAAAAACCCGCAGCGACGGCGGGTTTTTTCTTCAAGCATGCAAGCGGTCCTTATCCTTAGATAGGACGGCTGCCGTACTTGTTGTCAGGCTTTTTGGGCGGGTCAGCCACCACATTGGCCTCAACTTCCTGCACCTTGCCGCCCTTGGACAAAAACTCTTCCATGGCGCGGGCCAGAGCATCACGCTCCTTGTTTTTGGCTTCTACGCTCGGCAGGTCATCAACCGACACAGCGGCCTTTGACTTGCCTTTGGCCGCAGGGGCCGGCGCATCATCGCCACCATCGTCGTCAGCAACATCCTCGGCGGCCGTTTCCAGGCCCTCTTCGGTATCGTCGTCTTCGCCTACTTCGAGGTCATCGTTTTCCAGATCGTCGTCGCTCATGTTCTACCCCATGACATACGTATAGCAGATTAGTTATAGACCAGCTGTGGCGACTGTCGACCACCGCTGGTGAAAAAGTAGCCTTGGGCAAACCGCGGCTTACGCCTCTTCATCGTTGTAAGGTGAAGAGGGTTTGGCGAATACCACCATCATTACGGCATCCGCCTGAATTAACACCTCGCCAGGCGCCCTGTGCCGAATGCTCCAGCACACGGATCACGGGCCTTGAAAGCGTCGGGAGATCATCCTCGCCTTCGTCGTACTCGAGCATTGTTTTCTGCCCTCGGCGCGCATTCTAGCGTGCTGAAGAAAAAAGCAAAGCGGCTAATAGTCGAGTTGTGTCGCAAGCACGGGTCGCATAAACAAGCGTAGAACTTCGCAACCCCAATAACCTGTAGGGGAAATCATTTCATAGCACCGAATATCGCCTTATTACCGGCAAAAAAAAACCCGGCACGCCGGGTTTTTTTATAGAGGGAACCTTACAGGTTGTAACCACGCTCGTTGTGCTGAGCCAGGTCGAGGCCCACAGCCTCTTCCTCTTCTGTCACGCGCAGCCCCATCACGGCATCCAGTACCTTGAGGATGATGAAGGTGACGATCGCGGTGTAGACCACAGTGAAGGCTACGCCCTTGAACTGGATCCAGACTTGCGCTGCGATGTCGGTCACGGTGCCGAAGCCGCCCAGCGCCGGGGCTGCAAACACGCCAGTGAGGATTGCACCGACGATACCGCCGATACCGTGCACACCGAACGCATCCAGCGAGTCATCGTAGCCCAGCTTGCGCTTGAGGCTGGTGGCGCAGAAGAAGCAGATCACGCCAGCCGACAAGCCGATCACCACCGAGCCCATCGGGCCTACGGTGCCGGCAGCCGGGGTGATTGCCACCAGGCCTGCTACCACGCCCGAGGCGATGCCCAGTGCGCTAGGTTTGCCATGGGTAATCCACTCGGCAAACATCCAGCCCAGGGCTGCGGCTGCGGTGGCGATCTGGGTCACCAGCATGGCCATGCCGGCAGTACCGTTGGCGGCCGCTGCAGAGCCTGCGTTGAAGCCGAACCAGCCGATCCACAGCATGGCAGCGCCCACCAGGGTGTAACCCAGGTTGTGTGGCGCCATCGGGGTGCTTGGGTAGCCTTTGCGCTTGCCGAGCACGATGCACGCTACCAGGCCGGCGATACCGGCGTTGATATGCACCACAGTGCCGCCCGCAAAGTCGAGTACGCCCCAGTCCCACAGCAGGCCGCCGTTGCCGCTCCACACCATGTGCGCAATCGGTGCGTACACCAGGGTGAACCACACGCCCATGAAGATCAGCATGGCGGAGAATTTCATGCGCTCTGCAAAGGCACCGACGATCAGCGCCGGGGTGATGATGGCGAAGGTCATCTGGAAGGTGATGAACACGGCTTCCGGGAACAGCGCGGTGGATGAGGTCAGGCTTTCAGGCGTTACACCCGCCAGGAATGCTTTGCCAAACCCGCCGATAAAGGAATTGAAGTTGGTGACGCCCTGCTCCATGCCCGTGGTGTCGAACGTGATGCTGTAGCCGTAAATGACCCACAGAATGCTGATCAGACCGGTAATGGCGAAGCACTGCATCATCACGGAAAGAATGTTTTTGGAGCGCACCATGCCGCCGTAGAACAGCGCCAGGCCGGGAATGGTCATAAACAGCACCAAGGCTGTAGCAGTCAGCATCCAGGCGGTGTCGCCGGAGTTGAGGACTGGAGCAGCCACTCCGTCTGCCGCCATGGCCAGGCCAGGCATTACGACGGACAACAGGGCTCCGAGCCCTGCGATTTTACGC
>Ga0302347_1000423_pt1 | contig 68483 bp, 69 predicted proteins | sample PhyWR1_FD_202178 | JGI IMG/M metagenome (GOLD analysis project Ga0302347, IMG submission 202178) | Leaf surface microbial communities from wheat plants in UC Gill Tract Community Farm, Albany, California, United States - DLSL W.R1 (v2)... | ecosystem: Host-associated > Plants > Phyllosphere >... | reverse complement strand
CTCGCCGCCTTGGTTCCTCGGCAGCGACTACAAGGGGTGGGCGATCAGCGCTGACTCAACCAGAAGTCATGCAGTGCCCGCGCTGCTGGTGCAATGCCAGCCACGCTTTGCTGATGAGCAGCCACGTCCAGATCTTCGGGCAGTTCAAAGTTGTCCTGTTCGGCGCAGTCTGCAATTGCTTGTAGAAGCATGGCTTGCGGTACGGGCAGTGCTGGCCAGTTACTGATGGCCACCGCGCGGGTGTAACCGAAACACCATTCTTCCGCCAGGGTCACGTCCTGGCCCATATGCTCGGTCTGCTCGAAACGTGGAGTGAATGCGCTGCTGTCTTCAGCCAGCTGGCGGGCGAGGGTATTGATATGACGCACGCTCAACTCGATGAACTGCTTGGCCTCATCAGGGGTTTGCCAGGCGGGGTTCTGACCGCCCCAGATTGCCGGGAACCAGTCGGCAATATCCACCCGCGTCGGGCTCGAAACCAGAGCTGTGAAATAGCCGTCAAGTTCTGAAGGGTTGAGGACAGAGTGATCGTCGCCGTATTTGAGCAGCGTATTTTCGATCACTTCGAAGTCACTGGCATTCAGGGGTTGCGATTGCATGTTTGGGTTCCTTGGGTGGGGCGGCAAAGCGGGGGGGCCTGTGGTCAGTCCACTGAAACGATAGACTCGAGCTCAAAGTATTTAAAGCCAGCCTTGGCCAGGGCTTTTTTAGCCTCTTGCTCGGCGTTAAATCGGCTCAAATCCTTGGAGTCGTGGACAAACAGGCTTTCATCGCCGTCAAACACCTTGGTCACGCGCATGGTGACGCGAAGGATCGGCCCGCTGCGCTTTTTCGGCACAGGTGATGGTGCTTTGGCAGGTGCCGCAGCTTTTTTCGGAGCCGGGGTGGTTTTGGCAGGGGCGGGTTCAACTTCAGGTTGAACCGGGGCAGCAGGCAGATCAAGGCCGAGCGCTCTGCGCATGTCGTCCTCGGTGAATCCGGCACTCATTGGTAAGACTCGATTAATTTAAAAGACGCGCTTATAGGGCAGCGATTCGGGTTATGGCAAGCGAATTTGTTCATATATAGCAAATTATAACCTTTTTAGGGGTTAAACCCCTTGTCAGAGCTGATTCAAGGGTCGCGAAACAAGCCGTGACCATCCAGTACTCTAAAGGCGATTTCAGGTCGTTTCTCCAAGGCCCGGCGGATCGCGGCCGGAATGGATTGCCGGGTTTTTCGGCACAGGCCCGGCTGCTCGGCAAGGCGTATGGCAATGCCACGCATGGTGCGCACTTCGGTGACGCCGGGGTCGATCAGCACCTTGATGCCCAGTTGTTCGTGCATGCGCCGCTGCATATGTTCCAGATCATCGAAACTCTGGATATTTTCCAGCCGCTCCAGCAACACCTTTTCAGCCTGGCGTGTGAGGCTGAAAATGCGCAGATCCGATTCAGGCGTTGCCAACAGTTGTTCCCGCTCGCAGATGCAGGCGCCGGGTGGGCAGGGTGAACGAAGCGTCGCTGAAGGACTCATTGGCCTGAGCATAGCTGCCCCGGGATTTAGTCGTCCAGACGCAGGGCCATGATTATGGTGCGCTCGGCCCCGTGGAACTCGTCGCGCACTTTCGCAAAGCCCAGTTGTGCATAGAAGGATTCAGCGGTCAGCGAGGAGGGCACCCGCAGTTCTTCAACTTGCGCAACAATGGCCGCTTCCTTGAGCCGCGCCATCAATTGCTGGCCTATGCCACGGCCCTGATGGTGCGGGCTGACAAAAACACTGCGCACCACCGTCTGATCCAGGCTGGCAGTACCCACTACATGTTGTTCGAGTATGGCCACATACATCTGGCGCTGCTGCATCAACTTCAGAATCGAGGCCGGGCAGAAGTTCAGCTCGACCTGGGCGATCACCTCTGGGGAATAGTCCCGTGCATTGGATTCGCGTAAGGCGGCGATCACCACCTTGCTGATGGCTTGGGCATCGACCGGCATTGCACGGCGAATCAGGTACTGCATACAGGCTCCTTGCTCTATTGCGGTTGGCCTGTGGGTGCTGCGCCTTCGGCGAGAATCCAGGCATAGAGCTGGCGGTCGATATTGGCACCGCTGAGAATCAGCGCAACCCGTCGGCCCTGCTGGCGTGACTGCTCGCTGATCAACCCGGCCAGTGCCGCGGCCCCTGCACCTTCGGCGGTGTTGTGGGTGGTTTCATGGTAGACCCGAATTGCGTGGGCGATCTGCTGATCGCTAACCCGAATGATTCGCGCCGCACCTTTGGCGATAATTTCCAGCGCTTCGGGCAACGGCTGACGACAGGCCAGACCGTCAGCGAAAGTACGCGCAGAGTCTGTGCAGACCACGCGACCCTGTTCGAAACTTTGTGCAAAAGCATCGGCGTGGCTGGACACGACCCCGACGATCTCGGTGTTCAGGCCCAACAGGTCGCGGGCCTGGATCAATCCGCAAATCCCCGATCCCATGCCGATGGGTACATACACTGTGTCCAGTTCTTCTACGGCTTCGAGCAACTCCAGCGCATAGGTGGCGACTCCGCGAATCAGGTCAGGATGGAAGGCGGGCACCAGATGCCATTGATGGGTTCGCGCCAGTGTTGCTGCTTCGGCCCGGGCTTCATCGAAGTCCTGGCCACATTCACTCACCGTTGCCCCCAGCGCCCGCATGGCGGCGTTTTTTTCCACCGAGTTGCCTTGCGGCACCACGATACGGATCGGCAGGCCCACGCTGCGAGCCGCCAGCGCCAGGCTTTGGCCGTGATTGCCACGGGTGGCGGTGACCAGGCCTTTGGTACCCGGTTCGCGGGCCAGCAAACCCTGCACATACAACAGGCCGCCGCGTACTTTGAAGGCACCGGTGGGTGTGTGGTTTTCATGTTTGACCCATACCGTGCAACCCATGCGCTCAGCCAGCAAAGGCCAGGCCAGTTGCGGTGTGGGCGCCAGGGTCTGGTGCACGGTGTGAGCGGCAAGGCGAAGGGCATTCAAATCAAACATGGCGCACCATCATCGAGGGGGATTTGACTCGATTCTAGGCACAACGCATTGTATGGGCCGACCCTTATATTGCATGGCCAACAATAAATGTGGATACCGACGCTTAACGACACGGAGCAGCCGCGCTATCTGGCGCTGGTCGATGCCATCACTCAGGCCATCGCCTGTGGCGAACTGCAACCGGGGGCCCGTTTGCCACCGCAACGGCGTCTGGCCTGGGCGCTGGGCTGGAACCCCAGCACCACCATGCAGGCGTATCGTGAGGCAGCGCGGCGGCATCTGGTCTCGGGTGAGGTGGGGCGCGGCACCTATGTATTGGCGAGCAGCCAGGAAGCGACCCTGTTCAGGCTGCAACACGCAGACGAGCACGCAAGCCGTATCGACCTGCGGACCAATGTGCCCGCCATTGATCACTTCGGCGAACAGGATGCGCAGGCGCTGTCCTGGCTGCTCGACAGTCGTCAGGCCATACGCTTGCAGGGCTATTTGAGTGCGGCGGATCTGTTGCAGGCCCGGGCCCAGGGCGTGGTCTGGCTCAAGGGGCGCGGGCTGGACTTGAGCGTAGACAACATCATGTTGTGTACCGGTGCCCAGCAAGGGCTGTTCACCGTGCTCCTGTCGTTGTGCCAGGCTGGCGAAGCGGTACTGGTTGAAGCCTTTACCGCGCCGGGAATCAAGGCCGCCTGCGCTCAGTTGCGTTTGCCCATGCACGGGGTTGCAATGGATCGGGAGGGGATCATGCCGGAGGACTTCGACCGGATGATCCGTGCCACGGGGGCGCGGATTGCCGTATTGACCCCGACCTTGCAAAACCCGACTTCAGCGGTAATGGGCATGGAGCGCAAGCAGGCGATTGCGCAGATTGCCCGGCGCCACGGTGTGCAGGTGATTGAAGACGATGTGTACGGCGCGTTGACCGACAGCCCGCCGTTGTACCGGTATTTGCCCGAGCTGGGCGTACTGATCACCAGCCTGTCCAAGACCGTGGCGGCGGGTGTGCGCCTGGGCTGGATTGTGGCAAGCCCGTCATTGCTGGCGCGGATTGATCCCTATGCGCAATCGGCGCATTGGGGGGTATCGCCGCTGTGCCTGGCCATCGCCTGCCAATGGATCAGTGACGGCACCGCGCAAGTGCGCGCGCAGTGGCAAACCGGGGAAGTGAGCCGACGCTGGCGTCTGGCAAAAAAAATCCTGGGGCCGGTGATGTACCAGACCAATACGCCATCGCCGCATATCTGGGTGACAGTGGCGGGAGGTGCCGAGGCCTGTCGCGCAGCCGGGGTTGAGGTGGTGCCCGCGGATGTATTTGCGGCGAAGTCCACGGCAAGCAATGCGGTGCGCATCAGCCTGACGGCTGCTGCCAGTGCCCAGGCTCTGAAAGTGGCGCTGGAGCGGATTGTGAGCAAGCCCGCTCCAACAGGTCTTGTGTATCCTTGGACGCCCACCTTATCCAAGGAACCCCATGCGTAGAGAAATTGGTTACTGGCACCGCGAAGGTCGCGAGTTGTTCTACTACTTGGAATTCAAACCCGAAACCGCCGAGTTCTACCTGACCTGCGAGCACACGCCTGCCGAAGGAGAGGGCAGTGTGCGCTCGGTATTGCTCAGCGAGGCCCGTGGCGAGCGCTACTACGAAGATGCCTTGCTGATCATCAAGGAGGAACTGTTCAAGCAATACACCCTCTGAGAGGGGGGTCGCGATCAATGCGCCGGTTTGAGACCGGGGCAAGATGTGCCGATAATGCCGCGGGTCCGGCAGGTGCCGGGTCAGGACGTTGCTATTCAAAGGAGCTGTAGATGCGCGTGTTTTATATCTTTACCCTGTTGGGCACCTTGCTGCTGGCCGGTTGCGCAAGCAACCCGATGGCCCCGGTCGCCGACCAGACGGTACCTGCGGCTGCGTCAGACACTGCACAAGTGGTGTTTATGCGCGATGCCTATACCGGCAAGGCCATTGTCTCTTCGTTGTATGAAGTGACCGATGGCAAGACCCAATTTATTGGCGTAATGGCCAACGGTACGAAAATCGCCTACCCGACCACCCCCGGCAAACACACCTTTATGGTGGTGTCCGAGGCGGCTGATTTTATGGAAGCCGATTTGCTTGCAGGCAAAACCTACTACGCGCTGGTAACGCCGCGCATGGGTTTGTGGAAAGCACGTTTTTCCCTGTGGCCAATCAGCAACGAGGCGGATGCAGCCCACAGCCTGAAGTCCAAGAACTTCAAGTCCTGGGTCGAAGACACCGACCTGGTGACCAATTCGCCGAAATCCCTGGCCTGGTACGAGCGTGTCAAAGCCAGCGTAGAGAAAAAGCGCGCTGAATACTGGCCGGTCTGGCAGGAAAAAAGCGCCGCCGCCATTGCCGAGCGTACGCTCAAGCCGACTGACGGCTTATAACACCTGAGTCGGGGCGACAGTCATGTCGCCCTGGCCTTATCTCGGCACTTCGCTGATTTGCAGCACCCAGGCAATCGCCTGCGTCTTGTCGTCCCACACATATCTAAAGTGCTGGCCCTGCACCGGTAGCGAAAGCGCTGGAGGGCGGAACGCTGCGACGCATTCGTAGCCGTTCAGGCGCACGCTGTTGTACAGCAGCCCCCAAACACCGTCTTCACGCAACGGCCGGGCGAATGCCTGGGACAAGCCATAACTGGCAGGTGAAGGGTGGTGCAGGCCGGGGTCGCCCCGCACATCAATCATCGGCTGCACCACGCGGTTGATATAGGTACGCATGGTGATTTCAATACTGGACTCCTGGGTGGCCCGCCAGAATTGTTCCTGATGAAAGCAGGTTTCGGCAATCGCGGCTTCGACGCTGCTGGCGCAGTAGTACACACCATAACTGCCATCGGTAAAACGACTGGCCCGGCCAATATGGGTAAAGGCGGCCATGATGGGCGTCGAGCCTTCGCCGCACAGACGGTCTTCTGGCCTCACCCGTTGCAATACCCCGGCCTGGTCACGCAGTCGGTCGTTGGTCAGGCTTTCGAGAACAAAGGCTGTCTCGAGATCCGCTGGGTCCAGGGTGTCTTCAAATACTGAAATGGGCGGGAAGGCGCTGTTGATGATGCGGTAAGCCTTGTTCCATTCAGGCAGCACTGCATCAGGCATCAGCCGCGCACTCCATCCAGATAACGGCGCACATCCGCCAGATCGACCACCTGGCCCGCGAGCATATAGCCCAGGGCGCTCTGGCCATTGAAAGGCGCAGCGGTATTGGGTTTGTGCACCCATTCGTAGGCCCGTTCAGGCTTGTTGCTGAACAGGATACGCAGTGCCTTGTGCACGCCCATCAGGTACGAAATGCGCTCCAGAGTGTCGTGGGGCAAGCGCACGTTCGGCAGTTTTTTGTACTTGAAGTAAGTGGTATTGCCGATAGAGCCAAGCAAGGTGCACTGCTGGTCCTTGGTGCAGCCCCAATGCTCCATCAGGTTGAAGAAAAAGGTCAGTGCAACACGGCCGGCATCACCGCTGGTGATGTCAGGTTCGGGAGTGTGGGCGACTAGATGCATGACGGCCTCCGGGGTGTCTATATCTCAAGCCTACTCCGGATATGGATTATTTCAAGGAAACAGTTCGTAACTGAATGTTTGCTCAGCGGTTTGGCAGTGTATCCGCACGGCTCATACAACGCTTGCGGCGCTCGTCAACCCGCTTGGCAAACCAGGCGGTGGTCAGGTTACGGGTAATTTTCGGGCTTTGCAGGGTGATACCCGGCAGCACGGCGCGGGGCTGGGGTTTGCCTTGCTGGCGGTCAGCGAGGGCGAAGACGTCCCGGTACACATCGGTTTCGTTGAAGTCCAGGCTGTCGCCTTTTTCGAGTTGGCGGCGGATGGCGCTGTTGCTCAGGTCCAACTGCTTGCCCAGGGCGCGCACTGCCAATTCGGTGGAGCCGAGCTGGTAAGAGCCGGGGATGGTCAGGTCGCCATCCAGTGCCAGGGGGATACCCGATGCACGGCTGACGGCGTTCTGAAAGGCAGCATTGCGGCTGGCGTACCAGCCTGCATTGAAGTCGGCAAAGCGGTACAGCGACTGGCTGTAGTCCACCGGGTAGCCCAGCAGGTGAGCGATGCCGAAATACATGCCACCGCGGCGGGTGAAGACTTCCTGGCGGATCGAGTGGGCTACCGGGTAGGGGTAGTCCCGGGCCCGTTGCTCGGCGAAAGCAATGCTGACCTGCATCGGGCCGCCGGTGTGTACTGGGTTCAAACCGCCAAACAGGCTTTTGCCCAGCGGCACAATGCCGATAAAGTCATCGAAAATGGCGCTCAGCTGGCCTTCGGTGCGGGCGCTATCCAGGCGCTGATTGTAGGTTTTACCGGTGGGTGAGGTGATGCTCAGCGCACTGTGCACCACAAACTCGGGGATATGCAGCTTGCCGGCGCGGCGGTTGATTTCAGTGCGGGCAATCGTTGCCAGCCCTGGCACTGGCGGGTCGGCCTGAAAGGTCGACTCCTGCTCGGTCACGGCCAGCACTGAACAGAGGTTTTCATCGCTGGGGTACAGCCCTTGCGCAGAAAAAGCGGCGTAGATGTCAGTGGCCCAGCCCTGGCGATCGGCAGTCTTGGCCGGCAGCAATTGCACAATGCGGGCACGGGCCTGGTCGGGGGTTATATCCGGTAGTGTGCGCGAGGCCTGGCTGCTGCAACCTGCCAGCACCGCCAGTGGCATTATCGAAAAAAAGCCGTTGAAGAATCGATTCACTAATGCCAACTCCTGAAAAAAGCCATATTAAGTACAGCGCTGATCAATCATCCCGGGTCAGCACTTCCAGCAGTTCGATCTCAAAACGCAGGTTGGAGTTCGGCGTGATATGCGCGCCCATGCTGCGTTCACCATAGGCCAGGTGTGCTGGCACCTGCAGTGCTCGCTTGCCGCCGACCTGCATGCCCATCATGCCGATATCCCAGCCCTTGATCACGCGGCCGCTGCCAATCACGCACTGGAACGGCTTGCCCCGTGCAAACGACGAGTCGAACACCGTGCCATCTTCGAGCCAGCCGGTGTATTGCGTAGTGATTAATGCGCCTTTGACCACGGCTTTGCCGTCGCCCACTACAAGGTCGGTAATCTGGAGTTCGTCAGTCATGCAGGAGGGACTCAAAAAGTAGGATGAAGGAGTATCAAGGAAGGGTTTTTCTCAATTTGAAGCGTCTTTTGCAATTGATTTTGACTTTTTTTCTGTAGGCAAAGGCTCTAAAACAAAGGGATTGCGGAACTTACGAATGAGGATTGTTGTCAGTTGCGCTTTACTCTCAAATGATAGTCGTTATCATTGCTATCCTGGCAGTGCCGGGGAGAGCTAAACAACGTCGTGTCCTTTTGGGGCCGTGCGCCAGCGATTTCCAGCCTTTGGCCTGCTGAGCACACTCCATTGTTAAGGGATCAACTGGACATGTCGTCTCGATTCAACCGCAGTCATCTTTCACTGGCTCTCATGGCCGCTCTGGCTTCGCCTACCTTGCTCGCCGATGCACTTGAGCGCGAGCGTGACGAAGTACCGGTAGAAGCCACCGATTTGCCGGTGGATGGCACCCGACAGGCGCTGCAACTCGAAGAAACCCGTGTGCTGGGCACTGCTGCCCAGGAGCTGAAACAGGCGCCAGGTGTGTCGATCATTACCGCCGAAGATATCAAGAAGCGCCCCCCGGCCAACGACCTTTCCGACATCATCCGTCGTGAACCCGGGGTCAACCTCACCGGCAACAGTTCCAGCGGTGCCCGTGGCAACAACCGCCAGATCGACCTGCGCGGCATGGGCCCGGAAAACACCCTGATCCTGATTGACGGCAAGCCATCTTCCTCGCGTAACGCCCAGCGTTATGGCTGGAGCGGCGACCGTGACACCCGTGGCGAAACCAACTGGGTGCCGGCCGAAGAAGTCGAGCGCATCGAGATCCTGCGTGGCCCGGCAGCGGCGCGCTACGGATCCGGAGCGATGGGCGGGGTGGTCAATATCATCACCAAACGCCCTTCGGACAAGCTCAGCGGCTCGCTGACCGCGTATTACCTGGCGCCGGAAGACGACGCCGAAGGTGTCAGCAAACGCACCAACTTCAACCTCAGCGGACCGATTACGGATGATCTGGTTTTTCGTGTATATGGCGGTCTGAACAAGACCGACGCCGATGACCCAGGCATCAATACCGCCGCCCAAGCCTCGCCAGACAGTGTTGTGGCTGGCCGCGAAGGTGTGCGCAACAAGGACGTCAACGGCTTGCTCAGTTGGCAGTTCACCCCGGAACAAAGCCTGGACCTGGAAGCCAGCTACAGCCGTCAGGGCAATATCTTTGCCGGTGACACCATGCTCAACAGCGGTGGTGACTTCGTAAACAGCCTCACCGGCAAGGAAACCAGCGTACTGCAACGCAGCAGCTTCTCGGCGACCCACAATGGCTCGTTCGACTGGGGTTCAACCAAGGCATCCCTGACCCACGACCTGACCCGTAACGCCCGCCTCAACGAAGGCCTGGCCGGTTATGGCGAAGGTGCGCCGTCGGAAAGTGCAGGGCGGTTTGAATCGCGTCTGCGCAACACCCGCGCCACCGGCGAAGTGAACCTGCCGTTGACTATGGGCACTGCCCAGGTACTGACAGTGGGGGGTGAATACCTTTACGAGTCGCTCAATGACCCGGGCTCGTTGCGCCCGCAAAGCTGGGACCCGGGTACCGGTGATATACCGAGCCTTCCAGGTACTGACCGTACGCAAACCAAGTCCACGGCCAACAGCTATGCGTTCTACGTCGAGGACAATATCGAAGCCGGCGCCAAGACCATCGTCACCCCCGGTGTGCGTTTCGATCATCACGATGAGTTTGGCGGCAACTGGAGCCCAAGCCTCAACGCCTCGCACCAGATCACCGATGAGCTGAGCATCAAGGGCGGTATTGCCCGGGCTTACAAAACCCCGAACCTGTACCAGTCCAACCCCAACTACCTGCTGTACAGCCGTGGCAACGGATGCAGTTCGGTTGAGGTCAACCTGGGCGGCTGCTATCTGGTAGGTAACCCGGACCTGAAACCGGAAATCAGCGTCAACAAAGAGATCGGTCTGGCCTTCGACAAAGGCACATGGCGCACCAGCGCCACGTACTTCCGCAACGATTACCAGAACAAGATCAATGCCAGCAACGAATCGGCCTTCCGCCTGCCCAACGGCCGCCGTGTACTGCAATGGGAAAACAGCGGCAAGGCCATCGTCCAAGGGGTTGAAGGCAACCTGTTTGTCAGCCTGCGCGACGATCTGGACTGGAACACCAACCTGACCTACATGATCGAAAGCAAGGACAAGGAAACCGGTGATCCGCTGAGCATCATCCCCGAGTACACCCTCAACACCATGCTCGACTGGTACGCCACCGAGAAGCTGTCGGTCCAGGTCAGCGGGACTTACTACGGTAAGCAGGAAGCGCCAAAACGCAACAACCGCGCCAACGAAGCACTGGACAAATCGGTACAGCAACCGGTTGACCCTTATGGCCTGGTGGGCCTGAGCAGCGGGTATGAGTTCAACAAGAACTTGAGCGTGCGTGTGGGCATCAACAATCTGTTCGACAAGCAGTTGTACCGTAAGGGCAACGCGGACGAAGCGGGCGCACAAACCTACAACGAAGCGGGCCGGGCGTACTTTGCGTCGGTGACCACTTCGTTCTGACAACAGGGCGGCCCATGCAGGCGCGACACCCGTGAGAACGGGTGCCGCGCCGTTGTCGCATCTGGCGCAGGCAAAAAACCGGGGCTTGATAAGGGATTGAAAAAATGAAACTTGCAACGTCGGCCTGGGCGCCGATCGTGTCTCGCACACTGGCCGCACTGGTCGGCGGTTATGTCTTTACCTATGCCTTTACCGCCGCATTGGCGCGGCTGTTGCCGCTGGACAATGTGGACTCGATGATCGTCGCCAGCCTGCTGTCGTTTGTGATCTACACCTTCGCCATTCTGTGGGCATTTGCTGCCCGTCATCAGTGGTCGGCCTGGATGGGCGCGGTGCTCGCGGTGCCCCTGGCTGCCATTGGTTTTTGGCCACAACTGCTGGAGCAACTGGGATGAAACAGACCCTGACCCAATCCATGGCCTGGCTGCACACCTGGGGTGGCCTGATTGTCGGCTGGTTGTTGTTCGTTATATTTTTGACCGGCAGCCTGGCGGTGTTCGATCAGGAAATCGACAACTGGATGAGCCCGGAACTGCCCGCCCATCACCTCACCGATGAGCAGGCTGCGCAGCGGGCGCTGGCCTATTTGCAGGAGCACAAGGCTGATGCAAAGCAATGGGGGATCAGCTTGCCCTACGAGCGTTCGCCGCAGTTGCAGGCATCTACCGGCGGGCGCCGCGATGGTGTATCGGTGACGCTGGACCCCGACACCGGCGAAGTCATCCCGGTGCGCGAATCGGTGGGCGGGCGGTTTTTCTTCCTGTTTCACTTCACCCTGCATATGCCACGCATGGTCGGCATCTATCTGGTTGGTGCATTGGCGATGGGCATGCTGGCGGCATTGGTCAGCGGCATCGTGATCCACAAGAAGTTCTTCAAGGAGTTCTTCACCTTCCGGCCTGCCAAAGGCCAGCGCTCCTGGCTTGACGCGCACAACGCCAGTGCCGTGCTGTTGTTGCCGTTTCACCTGATGATCACTTACACCGGGCTGGCGATTTTTCTGGTGATCTATATGCCGGCCGCCATGGATGCCCTGTTCGATGGCAACCGCGAAGCCTTTTTCAAAGCTCAGGACCCAGCGCCGGCAACCCTTGAAGTCAAGCGCCCGACAATCGTAGAACCGGCGCCGCTGGTGGCCCTTGGGCCGCTGTTGAGCAAGGCCCGCGAAGTGATGGGGCCGTTGGGCGGGGTGAGCATCAGCAACCCCGGGCAGAGCAATGCCGAGATTCAGATCCGGCCGATTCTGGGTAACCGTATCGCCCTGACCAAGGGCCAGGGCATGCGCTTTGACGGGGTGACCGGTGAGCAACTCTCCGGGCCGACCGAAATGCGCCCGACAGTGCTGACCCATCGGGTGATTTCGGGGCTGCACTTTGCCCAGTTCGGCGGTTATCCAATGCGCTGGCTGTACTTTGTCTGCGGGCTGATCAGCAGCGCCATGATCGCCAGCGGGCTGGTGCTGTTCACCGTCAAGCGGCGGCGCAAATACGCCAGTGAAAGCCGGGTGGCGCAGGTGCTGTATCGGTTGGTTGAAGCGATCAACGTTACTGTTATGGCGGGCTTGAGCCTGGCCTGTATCGGCCTGTTGTGGGGCAATCGCCTGTTGCCGGTGGGGATGGCTGAAAGGGCCGATGCCGAGTTGAACGTGTTCTTTGGTGTATGGGCGTTGAGCTTCGCCCATGCCTTGCTGCGCCCGCGCATGCAGGCCTGGCGTGAACAGCTGGGGTTGGCGGGGTTGATGTGCATGGGCCTGCCGCTGCTCAGCGTGTTTACCGTCAGTCAGCCCTGGGCGCTGCACACCAGCATGGGCGTGGAACTGACTGCGATGGCGCTGGGCGCCATGTTGTTATGGGCATGCTGGAAAGTGTCGCAGCCGGTGGTTGAGCGGGTGCCGCGTAAAAAGACCGCCGTTGTCGCGGAGGTGAATTGACATGCTGACGCATTTTTTTGCTGCATTGGGGTTTGCTTATATCGGCATGCTGGCGTTGTGTCAGGGGCTGGAGCGCCATTACAAACAGGTGTGGGGCAGGCCGCCTGCGGCCCGCTTGCGCCGTGTGCTGCGGGTTGCGGGTTGGCTGAGTCTGGGGCTGAGCTTGTGGTTCTGCGGGCTGGCCTGGGGCTGGGCGATGGGGCCGATTGGCTGGCTTGGCATGCTCTCGCTGAGTGGCTTTGGTTTGCTGATGTTATTGCCGTACCGACCCCGCTTGGCAGTGTGGCTGCCAATGGGCTTTGTACCGGTATGGGCGGTGATTGAAACCTTGGCCTGAGAATGACCCCCTGTAGCAACTGCCTCGTTCCTTCGACAGCTGCTACGGTTTTTGGGTATGTTTTCGAACCCAACGATTGGCAAGCAAGTCCAGGCTGCTGCAAAACACGAAGTACACCAGCGCCACAAACAGGAATATCTCGGTCGGGTGCACCATCACCCGATTGCTGATCTGGGTGGCGACAAACGACAGCTCGCCCACCCCGATTACATAAGCCAGCGAGGTGTCCTTGATCAGTGAGATCCATTGGTTGAGAAACGACGGCAGCATCATGGGCAGGGCCTGGGGCAGGATAATCAGGCGCAGCACTTGCCAACTGCCCAGGCCCAGCGCCTTGCCCGCTGCCCATTGCCCGGCAGGCAGACTGCTGATCCCGGCATACACCGAGTGCGCCAGGTACGCGCCACCGATCAACGACAATGCACACACCACCGTGGCCAGCGCGGGTACATCGACCTTGAACACGATGGGCAGCAGGAAGTAGCTCCAGAAGATCAACATCACCACCGGAATCGCCCGCAAAAAGCCCAGTACGCCGAGTAACAGCCAGCGCACCTTGCCGCGAATCATCACCAACGCAATACCCAGCACTAGCCCGAGTACCGCCGAGATCACCCCGGACAGCGCACTCAGCACCAGGGTCAGGGCCGCGCCACCCAGCGGGCCGTTGGGCCAGGCACCGAGCATAAAATACGACAGGTTGTCGCTGATTACTGAAAAGTCCATTTCTTACACCACTCCCTGTCGGTACCACTTGCTGCGCGCAACCAACTGGCCGATTACCTCGATCAGGGCAATGCTGAGCACATACAGCAAGGTGGCAAAACCGAAGGCCTGGAAGGTTTTGAAGGTTTCGGTCTCGACCTGACGCGAGGCGTAGGACAGCTCGGCCAGGCCGATGGCCATGGTCAGCGACGAGTTTTTCAGCGCATTCATATATTGTCCCAGCAATGGCCCCAGGGCCGTGCGCAGCGCCTGCGGGAAGACGATATAGCGCCACACTTGCGCCGGTTTGAAACCCAGGGCCAGGCCCGCTGCCCGCTGCTCAATCCGCACCGAACTGACCCCGGCGCGAAACTCTTCGCAGATAAATGCAGCGGTATAGAGCATCAGCCCCCAGAACCCGGCGAGAAACTCAAAGGACGGCCATTCGATTTCCAGCAGCCCCAGTGACAGGCTGCGGGGCTGGTTGAGCCACATCACCAGCCCTTCGGGGAGCATTGCCGTGACCCCGAAGTACCAGAAAAACAGCTGCACCAGCAGCGGCGTATTGCGAAACAAAGCCAGGTAAGCCCGTGCCGGCCACGACCACAGGCGCGAAGGCGAGATCCGCGCCAGGCACAGCAGAAAGCCCAGCCCGGTGGCCGCGAGGCAAGTCAGCAGAGAAAGGATCAGGGTAAGGACAAAACCATCGAGCAGCCAGTGCAGGTATTGCGGGGCAAGCAGTTCACCGAACATAAACAGCGTCCATCCAGAAACGAACAAACCCGTCCGGTTGACCGTGACGGGCTTAAAGGTGCCGCGAAAGGGTGTTAGCTCTTGTCGCCGATCTTGTACAGGCGGGTCAGCGGGATCTTGGTGCTCGGGCCGAACCAGGTGTCATAGATTCCCTGTGCCTTGCCCTGGGCTTCGAGGTCGGTAAGCGTTTGGTTAACCACTTCCGTCAGGCGCGCTTCACCTTTTGGAATGCCGACGCCAATCAGATCATTGGAAATGGTGAAGGGCGGTACTTCGTATTTGTCCTTGTCCGGCACATTGGCCAGCAGGCCGATCAGCTTCGGGCCGTCCTGGGTAATGGCTTGCACGTTGCCGTTGCGCAGGGCAGTGAAGGCGAACGGAGTGTCATCGTAGGCAACCACTTTGGCACCGGGGAATTTCTCGCGTAGCACACCTTCGTTAACCGTGCCCTTGTCCACACCCACACGCCATTTGTTCAATTCGTCCGGGGATTTGAGGGTACCTTTCTTGACGATAAACTGCTGGCCAGAGGCGAAGTACGGGATGCTGAAATTCACCTGCTCGGCGCGTTCCGGGGTGATGGTGAAGTTGGCCAGCACCAGGTCCACCTTGTTCGCTACCAGCAGCGGCACGCGGTTGGCCGGGTTGGTCGGTTGCAGTTGCAGCTTCACGCCGAGCTTGTCGGCAATGGCCTTGGCGTAGTCGACGTCGAGGCCTTCGATCTGCTTGCTTTTGGCATCGACAAAGCCGAATGGCGGGTTACTGTCGAAGGAAGCCACGCGCAGCACGCCGGATTTTTTGATGTCATCCAGACGATCGGCGTGGGCCAAGCCAGACAAAACGGCCAGGGTCAGAGCGGTGAGGGCAGTGAATTTTTTCATTTCGTTCTCATCATGAGTTGGAAGAGTTATGACGAGAGTCTTGCAGGAAAATTAGCTTTTAAAAAAGAATATAAAACGATTTGTATATTTCTATTTGGTATATGCGAGGGTTCTTTCATTGTGGCGGCGGGCTTGCTCGCGATGGCATTGGCGCGGTGCTTCAGATGCACCGCAGCGTTTGTATCGCGAGCAAGCCCGCTCCCACAGGTTTTGTTGGGTCTATAGATTCAAGCCAAAGCCGCATGCTCCTGTATCTTCAAACTGCTGGCCTGCAGCAACTCGCGAGTATAGGGATGCTGAGGGTCCGCGAAGATGCCTTGCGCATCCCCTTGCTCCACCACCTTGCCGTCCTTGATCACGATCATGTCGTGGGCCAGGGCATGCACCACCGCCAGGTCATGGCTGATAAACAGATAGGTCAAGCCATGCCGGGCCTGCAAATCGCGTAGCAGGTCGACCACCTGTTTTTGCACGGTACGGTCCAGTGCCGAGGTCGGTTCATCGAGCAGTATCAGATCCGGCTCCATGATCAAGGCCCGGGCGATGGAGATCCGCTGTCGCTGGCCTCCCGAAAACTCATGGGGGTAGCGATGGCGGCATTCAGGGTCCAGCCCCACTTCCTGCAAGACCCGTATCACCGCGGCCTCACGCTCCTGCTCGGTGCCGATATCGTGGGCCAGCAAGCCTTCGGCGATGATCTGTAGCACCGACATGCGCGGGCTCAGGCTGCCGAAGGGGTCCTGAAACACTACTTGCATCTGCCGGCGCAACGGGCGCAGCAGGTTCTGGTTGAGGATGTTCAGTTGCTTGTTGCCAAAGCGGATTTCACCTTCTGAATCCACCAGCCGCAAAATTGCCTGCCCCAGGGTGGATTTGCCCGAGCCGGACTCGCCGACAATACCCAGGGTCCGGCCTTTTTTCAGCGCAAAGCTGACCCCGTCTACTGCCTTGATAAAGTGCCGTTTGCGACTGAACAGGGGCTTGGGCAGGGGGAACCAGACCTTCAGGTCGCTGACCTCCAGCAGGTTGTGCCGGTAATCGCCGGGGACCGGCCTGCCCGTGGGCTCGGCTTCGATCAGCATGCGGCTGTACGGGTGTTTGGGCTGACGGAACAGTTCTTCGCAGCTGGCTTGTTCGACCACTTCACCGCCGCGCATCACGCACACCCGTTGGGCGATTTTGCGCACCAGGTTGAGGTCGTGGCTGATCAGCAGCAAGGACATGCCCAGGCGCTGCTGCAGGTCGATCAGCAGTTCGAGGATTTTTTGCTGCACCGTAACGTCCAGTGCGGTGGTGGGTTCATCGGCAATCAGCAGTTCCGGCTCGTTGGCCAGGGCCATGGCAATCATCACCCGCTGGCGCTGGCCGCCGGAAAGCTGATGCGGGTAGGCATTCAGGCGCTTTGCCGGTTCGCGGATGCCCACCAGCTCCAGCAGCTCCAGGGTACGTTCCCGCGCTGCCCGGGTTTTCAGGCCCTTGTGGGTGATGAGAATTTCGCTGATCTGCTTTTGTACGGTGTGCAGCGGGTTGAGCGAGGTCATCGGTTCCTGGAAGATCATCGCAATGCGGTTGCCGCGCAAGCTGCGCAACTGCGCCTCGCTGGCATTGACCAGATCGATGCCGTCATAACGGATGCTGCCCTGGGTCTGCACATCCTTGCCGGGCAGCAGGCGCAGGATCGAGTGCGCCGTTACCGACTTGCCCGAACCCGATTCGCCCACCAGCGCCAGGCACTCGCCACGGCGAATATCGAGGTTGACCCCGTGGACCACTTCTTTGCCGGCAAAGCTGACGCGCAGATCGCGTATTTCAATCAGGGTGCTGGTCATATCAACTCCGGGGGTCAAAGGCATCGCGGCAGGCTTCGCCAATAAACACCAGCAGCGACAGGATCAGCGCCAGTGCACAGAACGCGGTCAGGCCCAGCCAGGGGGCTTGCAGATTGCGCTTGGCCTGGCCGATCAGTTCACCCAGCGAGGCGGTGCCCGGTGGCATGCCAAAGCCGAGGAAATCCAGGGCGGTGAGGGTGGCAATCGCGCCGGTCAAGATAAACGGCAGGTAGGTGAGGGTGGAGGTCATGGCGTTGGGCAGGATGTGCCGGCGCATCAGCGCACCATCGGTCAGCCCCAGGGCCCGCGCCGCCTTGACGTATTCCAGGTTACGCCCACGGAGGAACTCGGCACGCACCACGTCCACCAGGGCCAGCCAGCTGAACAAGGCCATGATCCCCAGCAACCACCAGAAGCTCGGCGCCACAAAGCCCGAGAGGATGATCAGCAGGTACAGCACTGGCAACCCCGACCACACCTCTTGCAGGCGCTGGCCGAACAGGTCCACCAGGCCGCCATAAAAGCCCTGCAAGGCCCCCGCGCTGATCCCCACCACTGCGCTGATGGCGGTCAGGATCAAGGCAAACAGGATGGAAATCCGTGCGCCGAAAATCACCCGCGCCAGCACGTCCCGGGCCTGATCGTCGGTGCCCAGCCAGTTCTGGCTGCTGGGGGGGCTGGGCGCGGGTTCCTTGAGGTCGTAGTTGACCGTGTCATAGCTGAACGGGATGGGCGCAAACAGCATCGAGCCGCCCTGGTCGGCTATCAGCTTGCGCACGTAGTCGCTGCTGTAGTCCGGTTCGAAAGGCAGTTCGCCACCAAAGTCAGTTTCGACATAACTGGAGACGATCGGAAAGTACCAATGGTCCTTGTAGTGAATGGCCAGCGGCTTGTCGTTAGCGATCAATTCACCGCCCAGGCACAGGGCAAACAGTGCGACAAAGATCCACAGTGACCACCAACCACGGCGATTGGCCTTGAAATGGGCAAGGCGGCGACGGCCCAGGGGAGAGAGGGTAAGCATCAGGCAGTCCTCGCCGAAAAGTCGATACGGGGGTCGAGCAGGGTGTAGCAGAGGTCGCCGATCAGCTTGATCAACAGGCCAAACAGGGTGAACAGAAACAGGGTGCCGAACACCACCGGGTAGTCCCGGGACACGGCGGCCTCGTAGCTCATGCGGCCGATACCGTCGAGGTTGAAGATGGTTTCAATCAGCAGTGAACCGGCAAAGAACACCTCGATCAGCGCCTGGGGAATTCCGGCCACCACCAGCAGCATGGCGTTGCGCATCACGTGGCCGTAGAGCACCCGGCGTTCGGTCAGGCCCTTGGCCCGCGCCGTGACCACGTACTGGCGACTGATTTCGTTGAGGAAGCTGTTTTTGGTGAGGATGGTCAAGGTGGCAAAGCCACCGATCACCAGTGCCGACACCGGCAGCACCATATGCCACAGGTAGTCGCCGATCTTGCCGAAAAAGCCCAGGCTGTCGAAGTTGTCCGAAACCAGTCCCTGCACCGGGAACCAGCTGACATAACTGCCGCCGGCAAACACCACCACTAGCAAGATGGCGAACAGAAAGGCGGGCATGGCGTAGCCGATAATAATCGCGGTGCTGGTCCAGATATCGAAGGCACTGCCGTTATGGATGGCCTTGCGGATGCCCAGCGGGATCGAGATCAGGTAGGTGATCAATATCGCCCAAAGCCCCAGTGACAGGGTCACCGGCAGCTTCTGCAGGATCAGGTCGGTGACCTTGGCGCCGCGAAAGAAACTGCTGCCGAAATCCAGTTGCGCATAGTTCTTGAGCATCAGCCATAAGCGTTCGTGCATGGGCTTGTCGAAGCCGTAGTGTTTGGTGATTTCCTCGATCAGCGCCGGGTCAAGGCCGCGGCTGCTGCGGCTGGCACCACTGCTGCTGCCCGCCATGTCGCGGGCGCCGCCGCCCACGCCGGGGCCGCTGATGCCCTGCAGGCGGGCAATGGCCTGTTCTACCGGACCGCCGGGGGCGGCCTGCACAATCATGAAATTGACCACCAGAATGCACAACAGGGTGGGGATGATCAGCAATAAACGTCGACTGATGTAGTGCAGCATCTCAATGACCCTCCGACGCATTGCCGGTTGCTTGCATGGCCGCACTGGTTTGGGCGGTTTTGCTGACTTCCCACCAGGTGTTAAGCCCTTCGTTGTACATCGGCTCTTTGGCCGGGCGGCCGAAGCGGTTCTGGTACACGGTCGGGGTGCCCACCGAGTAGTAGTTGGGGATCATGTAGTAGCCCCACTGCAATACGCGGTCGAGGGCGCGGGCGTAATGCACCATCTCGTCACGGGTGTTGGCCTGCACCAGGCCGTCGAGCAAGGCGTCCACTGCCGGGTCACGCAGCACAAAGGAGTTGGAAGCGCCCGGCTGGGTGGCGCTGCGCGAACCATACATGTCGTACATCTCTCGGCCAGGCGAGACGATGGGGTCGCCACTGCGCGGGAAGCCCACCACGATCATGTCGTAGTCACGGGCATTGAGGCGGTTGACGTATTGCGCCGAGTCGATCTTGCGAATGTCCATGATGATGCCGATCTGCGCCAGGGTGCGCTTGTACGGCAGGATCATGCGGTCAAAGCCGCCCTGGCCATCGAGAAAGGTAAAATGCAGTTGCTCGCCCTGGGCATTCACCAGTTTATTGTCCCTGGCGGTCCAGCCTGCTTCCTTGAGCAGCTCCAGGGCTTGCAGTTGCTTGTCGCGGATATAGCCGCTGCCATCGGTTTTTGGCGCCTGGTAGACCTGGGTAAACACCTCGTCGGGCACCTTGCCGCGCAGGGGTTCAAGGATCTGCAGTTCGCGGGCATCGGGCAGTGCGGTGGCGGCCATTTCACTTTTGGGAAAGTAACTTTGCTGACGCACATAAAAACTGCGCATCATCTGCTTGTTGGTCCACTCGAAATCCCACAGCAGGCTCAGCGCCTGGCGTACCCGACGATCCTGGAAAAAGGGGTTTTGCAGGTTGAAGGCAAAGCCCTGGGCCGAGCCTGGCTTGTCCTTGGCGAACACGCCTTTTTGCAGACGGCCATCGGTTAGCTTGGGGCTGTCATAGCCGATGCTGAAACCGGTCGCCGAGAATTCGCGGTTGTAATCAAAGGCCCCGGCCTTGAGCAGTTCCCGGGCCACGTCGGTATCGCCATAAAAATTCACGGTCATGCGATCGAAGTTGTACATGCCTCTGCTTACCGGCAAGTCCCTGGCCCACCAGTTCTTGTTGCGTTCAAAACTGATGCTGCGCCCGGGATCCACTTGTGACACTGAATACGGGCCGCTGCCCAGCGGCGGCTCGAATCCGCCGCCATTGCTGAAGTCACGGGTTTTCCACCAGTGCTCCGGGAGGATGCGCATGCTGGCCAGATCCAGGGCCAGGGTGCGGTTCTGGTTGTTCTTGAAGTCGAAGCGCACTTGCAGCGGGCCTTCGATCTGCATGCCCTTGACCTCGCCGTAGAGCATGCGATAGCTCAGGCTGCCTTTGGTCATCAGCAGGTTGTAGGTGTAGGCCACGTCCTCGGCGGTGATCGGTGTGTCATCGGCAAAACGGGCCTTGGGGTTCAGGTAAAAGCGCACCCACAGGCCGTCCGGGTCGCGTTCCATCTTTTGCGCGATCAGGCCGTAGACGGTGTAGGGCTCGTCTAGGGAGCGAAAGGCCAGTGGCGAGTAGAGCCAATCATCCACTTGTACAACACCGGTGCCCTGGTCGACGTAGGGGGTGATGTAGTTGAACTGGCCGATTTCCATCGCGGCCCGGCTCAGTGAGCCGCCTTTGGGCGCGTCGGGGTTTACGTAATCGAAGTGCTGGAAACTGGCCGGGTATTTGGGCGCTTCGCCGTAGACCGTCATGGCCGGGCCGGGCGCGGCGTTCACGCCAAGGCACAGGCAAGCCAGCACGGGCATCAGCAGTAAACGGAGCAGGGGCAGGAGTCGTAAAGGCATGATGGGAGTTCCTTGTACCGCGTGTTAACCATCGAGTGCTGTGAAAAACCCCCACCATCTTGCGCGCTAAAAGACGGCGGGGTCGCGATTTCGCAACGTATCCGCTGCCGGCTGGAGTTTGCCGGCAGCGGTGTTCACTCAGAAGTGGTAAGTGGCACGGGCGAAGAAAGTACGGCCCATTGGGTCGGCATAACGCGGATCGTATCCGCTCTGAAAGTTATAGGCCTGATTGGAGAACGGTGGGTTGCGGTCAAACATGTTTTTGATTCCCACATCCAGGTCCACGGTTTTGTTGAAGGTGTAACCGCCCGAGACATCCCACAGGGTGTAGGACGCTACGCGGGAGTGCGTCTCTGTATCGTAGTCGTCGTAACCGCTGGTGAAGCGGTTGACCAGCGAGGCCCGGTACGCGCCGAGGTTCCAGGTGCCGCTCAGCACATGCTTCCAGCGCGAGACCACGCCGGTGCCTTCAAAGGCATCCACGCGGCTGGTGTAGTCACCGCCGATGGTGGTCTGGTAGTCATAGCGCGATACGTAAGTGCCTTGCAGGCCCAGGCCGAACTGGCCGTAAGGGGTGTTCGGGAACTTATAGTCCATCGACACATCGACACCGCTGGTTTTAACCGCACCCAGGTTGGAGTTGCCGGTGACGATGTAATCGAGCGAGCCGTCGGGGTTGCGCACGAAGTGATCGGCGTACAGCGACGGGTCGTCAAACACCGTGGATTCCGGGAATTCGTTGATCTGATTGGCGATATGGATCCACCAGAAATCCAGGCCCATCGACAGATTGCGCACCGGTTGATAGACAAACCCCACGGTTACGTTACGGGCCTTTTCCGGGGACAGCTTGGTGTTGCCGCCGGTACGGTTCTGGAACTGCTGGCCGCAGTCGCGACCGGCGTTGCCACCGGGTTGCACCACGCCGCCTGTACACAGCACCGGGTCGTTGTAATAGCCCTGGGTGTAGGTGGTGTATTGCGGGTTGTACAGCTCATACAGCGACGGTGCGCGGAAGCCTTCGCTGTAGGCACCACGCACCACCAACTCCTTGACCGGCTGATAGCGGAACGAGTATTTCGGGTTGGTGGTGCTGCCAAAGTCGCTGTACTTGTCGTGACGCACGGCAGCGGACAGTTCGAGGCTGTCGAGTACCGGCACGTTGAGTTCGGTATACACCGCCTTGACCGTGCGATCACCCTCGACGGAGCCGTTAGGGTCTACCCCCAGGCTGCTGATATCGGCGGCGTACTGCTCGTAGTCCTGATGGAATTTTTCCTGGCGGAACTCGCCGCCGATGGCCAGGCCTGAAGGGCCGGCACCGAACCAGTCGCCGATTTCACGGCTCATGCGCCCATCCAGACCGGTGACCCGGCCTACGGAGGACGAGTACTGGCCGTGGTAGCGGTTGGCGTCAATCAGCGCCTGCCCGGCTGCAGTCTGCGGACCAAACGGGTTGATGATACCGTCGGCAATGCCATTGATCATCGCCGCGTCGCTGACATAACCGCCGGTGAGGCTTGAGATCACCTTGTTCTGGTTATAGGAAGCGCCGACGTTGTAGTCCCAGCCCTTGGCTACGCCGTCAAAGCTCAGCACCAGACGCTGGCTGGTGTTCTGGTCCTTGGAGGAACGCGCACCGGCAGCGGTTTCACGCCAGTTGAAGTCGATCGGCTGAGTCGGGTCGAAGCCGGGGTTGCTGGACGCCGGGGTGATACCCTTGCCGGGGAAGAAGGGCGATGACGGGTCCATGGTCAGGCCGGTCAACGGTGCTGGGCCTACCTGGGTGGCGTTGTTGTTGCGAGCAAAGAAGTACTCGAGGTTGACGTTGTCGTCGTCGGTGATCTTGCCGGTGGCCTTGCCGAAGAACGAAGTTTTCTCGGTTTCCGGCACCAGGTCGATGTAGTTGCGGGTGTCGAAACGGCACACACCCTGGCGCGAGATCAGGTCAGGGCCGTTGCAATTGCCGGGCGACAACGGGTTGGTGCTGACACCGCCCTGGCTGTAGTTGCCCGGGTAAGAGGTGCCTGAAGTCTGATCCAGGCCACGCCCCGGGGCGTAGGAGGTGGCGAAGGTACGATCACGGGCCGCCAGGCTGTCCTGTTTGTTGTAGCCGACCACGCCCATGACGTTGAAGCGGTCCTTGTCCAGGTCGCCGTAGCCCCAACTGGCGCTCAGATCATGGCTGTTGCCGCCACCGCTGGCATCCGCGCCTTCGCCGCCCAGGGAAAGGGTGCCGTCGGTCATGGATTTTTTGGTGATGAAGTTGATTACACCCCCAATCGCGTCAGTGCCGTACAAGGCTGATGCGCCGTCGCGCAATACCTCGACGCGGTCAATGGCAGCGAATGGAATGGTGTTCAGGTCAACGGCGGAACCGTCGATGGCGTTGTTACCCAGGCGGCGGCCGTTAAGCAGGACCAGGGTCTTGTTGGCGCCGATACCGCGCATGTCGGCAAAGCTCGAACCACCCGTGGCCGCTCCCACTGAGCTGGCCGAGTTGCGCAGCGACTGGTTACCGGTAACCCGCTGCATGATCTCAGCCGTGGTAGTCACGCCTTCGTTGCGCAGTTGCTCGGCGCGCAGGATGGTAATGGGCACGGCGGTTTCGGCATCTACCCGGCGAATCGCCGAGCCGGTCACTTCTACCCGATCCAGCTGCGTGGTGGCGGGCGCTGGCGCTGCATCAGCGGTGACTGCTGTGGCGTTTGCGGCAGTGCTCGAATTATCCGTCGCTGTTGTCTCGGCTGCCTGCAACTGGCCTGCGCTCATCCCCAGAGCAACCAGATACAGCGGCACAAAACGATGCCGTTGCAGGCTTGCAACGAGCGGCTTGAGGGTAAAACCTGAACTCTTCATCTGCATGGTTAATTCCGACTTTTTCAGACGTTTATTGGAATGGCCTTGTGAGCCCTCATGACTCCAGTTGGGTTGTGTCGACCCGGGCAAAACACGTTTTTCAAGCAAGCCGCTCCCCTGCATGGGTCAAATGGCCCCTGCGCGGCGTGGGTGGAACAGGGTGCATACGGTGTTGCAACTCTTGTGGTTGCAGGCTTGCTCGCGATGCAGACGCTGCGGTGTGTCTCAATCACCGCGTTGATGCCATCGCGAGCAAGCCCGCTGCCTCAAGGTCCGGGTTAGCGCGCGGTCATCACCGAAATTTTGGTAATCCCCGAGCGCTCAATGGAGGCCATGGCCTTGGCCACCTGGCCGTAGTTGACCCCTTCGTCCGCCTGCAACTGCACGCGTACTTCCGGGTCCTGGGCTTTTACGTCCTGCAGGCTTTTCTCCAGCAGTTCAGGGGCCACTTCGTTCTTGGCCAGATAAAACTTGCCGTCATGGTCGACGCTGACCACCACCGGATCTTTTTTCTGCGCCGAGGCCACGGCGTCGGTCTTGGGCAGGTTGATCTTGATTGCGTTGGTCATCATCGGCGTGGTCACGATAAACACCACCAGCAGTACCAGCATCACGTCCACCAACGGGGTGACGTTCATTTCGCTCAGCACTTCGTCACTGTCTTGAGTAGAGAAAGACATCAGCTTGCCTCCCGCACAGGCGTGCGTTTGTTGGAGATGGCCTGGCGGTCGATGGCAAAGGCGCTGCGCTGGGCGAGGGCGTCGAAGTCATGGGCAAAGTCGTCCATATTTGCCGAAGCCAGCTTCAGGCGACGCAGGAAGAAGTTGTAGATCAGCACCGCCGGCACAGCGACGGCGATGCCCACGCCGGTGGCGATCAGGGCATGCCCGATGGGCCCGGCCACGGTTTCCAGGCTGGCAGAACCGGTAGCGCCGATGGTCTGCAACGCTTCCATGATCCCCCACACGGTGCCGAACAGGCCGATAAAGGGCGCGGTGCTGCCGATACTTGCGAGGATCGCCTGGCCGCTTTCCAGGGCACGGCGCTCTTTTTGAATCTGCTGGCGCAGGTTGCGCTCCAGGCGATCGGAGCGGTTAATGGTGTGAGCCAGTTGCTGGGTGGTGCGCGGCGTGTCATCGACAATCATGGCCTCAAAGCCGCTGTTGGCGATGCGTGCCAGGGCGCCGGGGTACTGGCTGGCGTGCTCGGCGGCGGTCAGCAGGTCAGGGGCCGCCCAGAAGGCTTTGCTGAACTGGCTGTTCTGGGCTTTCTGGCGCAGATACTGCGATGACTTGATGAGCAGCAAGGCCCAGCTCACCACCGAAAACAGCACCAGTGCCCAGAGCACCCCGGGGACAATCATGGAAGAAAGAGACTCGTTCATGGCTACACCTCACACTGCGGCTAAATAAAAGTAAGCGTCGGCACCCGACTGGGTCATGCCGGCAATTTGAAAGAGATGGTCTGGGTGGCAAATCCTTCGATGGGGGTATCCCCTCGCTTGGCCGGGACAAATTTCCAGTTGCGTACGGCTTCTACGGCAGCGTCGTCGAGTGCCTGCTTGCCGCTGGATTTGGTGACTTCCACCGTTCCGGCACGGCCGCTGGGCAGCACTTTGATACGCAGCACCACGGTGCCTTCCCAACTGCGGCGCAAGGCCAGGGACGGGTACTCGGGTGGCGGGTTGCCCAGGCTGGCCAGCCCGGATACTGCTGCGGTTTCCTTGACCGGGCCTGGCACTGCGGCAGGGGCCGCGGGTGCTGTTGGCGCAGTCGGTGCAGCGCTGGTCGCCGGGGCCGCAGGTGTCGGCGGTGCGGGCTTGACCGGTTGCGGTTTTTGTACCGGTTTGGGCTTGATTACTGGTTTGGGTTTTTCGACTGGCTTGGGTTTCTCTACCGGTTTAGGTGGCTCCTTTACCGCGTCTTCATCTTCCGGTGGTGCTTCGGGTTCCGGTGGCGGCGGTGGCGGCGGTTCTTCCACGGGAGGTGCCGGTGGCGCCGGGCTGGTCAGCTCGACGGTCATTTCCGGAATCTCGGGCGGCGTCACCACCGGCTCGGCCCTGGCCTGCTGCATCACCCACCAGGCACCGCCGTGCAGCAGGGCCACCAGCCCCACCAGCAACAATACCCGCGACGTGCCCAGGCCCCCTGGGGTCGAGGTGTTGGGTACATGGGGAATATGCGTCCACTGCTGCACCCGGTCGGCGTCGAGCCGCGGGGCAGCCCGGGTTTTATTCTTTACCTCGTCACTCATTAAAAGTCCCTCGACCAAATGAAGGGCAATAAGGCTCCGTTCGCCCTTGCATGCAGGGACGACAACTGTCTGTTTAACGGTGTGCAATAAGTGAGGTGGTCACTTATTACTGCGCATCAAGGTCTGGAAGGTAAGTTTTTCATGCGCATTCCTTGTGGCTGAATCAGGCGGGTTAATGTCGGGTGTTCTGTAAAGTTCCGTTAAGTTGTGTAAAGCAACAGCTGTGCCAGAAGTTCGAATTAATCCGGTAGGTAAAACATTATTTAGTCGGGCGCTAGTTGTTCCCTTTGTGCGCAATATTTATAAGCTGAGTGAGTTCCAGTGCGTGCTTCGGACAGTCATATTTAACGCGCTGATAAACGTGCATAGCGTTATCATTGTCGGACAATCAAACGTTTTATAATGACTGTAATAAAATAGCGCACCAAACTGAACAGTAGCTGCCAACTTTTAGTGCAGTTGCCTGGCCGTGTATATATAGACCTGCTGTTTTGAATGTTCTAGCAGGGCGCGCAGGGCTCTGGCCCGGATGAAAAAACAGTGCGCCCACGATGTTGCAGTGAAATGAAAACACCTGCCAGCAACCTAAGCTGCGGGCAGGTGTTTAGAAGGGATATAAGTTAAGTGAGCAGGTTGATAGACGATATAGTGAGTGTAACCAGTTATCTTATATGACCAGGCAGTCATCGTTCAGTTGGTTGGCATCACTTAGCAAACCATCGGATTGATGTTGCCACAGACGGTAGTACAGCCCTTTACGTTCAAGCAACTGGCTGTGGCTGCCGTCTTCGACAATCTGCCCTTTGTCCAGCACAACAATTCGGTCCAGATGAGCAATGGTTGATAAGCGATGAGCCACAACCAGCACTGTTTTGTCCGACATTATGTCGTCAAGACTGTCTTGAATAAGACTTTCAGTTTCAGAATCAAGGCTGGCCGTAGCCTCGTCCAGGATCAAGATCGGTGCATCTTTTAACAGGGCCCGGGCAATTGCAATACGCTGGCGCTGACCACCGGATAACTTGACGCCGCGTTCACCAATCAGGGCGTCATAGCCTTCGGCCATTTGCACAATAAAGTCATGGGCATGGGCACGCTTGGCGGCCTGGATGATCTGCGCATCACAGGCCTGAACATCACCGTAACCAATATTTTCCCGCAATGAGCGGTGAAACAGGCCCGGCTCTTGTGGGATCAGGCCGATATGAGTGTGTAGCGATTGCTGGGTTATGTCCTGAATATCAATGCCGTCCACTTCGATCTTGCCGCTTTGCGGGTCGTAGGAGCGCAACAAAAGGCTTAACAGAGTGGATTTTCCAGAGCCGGACAAACCGACAATACCGACCCGCTGCCCGGCACTTATATCCAGATTGAAGTGCTTGAAAATGGGTCTATCGGGGCTGTAGCCGAAATCGACGTCGCGAAAATGGATCGAGCCTTTTTCGATGCTGGCGGGCAAGGCACTGTGCCGATCGGGCATTTCGTGGGGTTGCAGCAGGGTGTCGATGCTGCTTTCGATATTGCCGATACACTCGAAAAATGCATGAACTGCATGCTCAGAAAGCTGCACTGCGCCACGATCATCAGCCCCAGGGTGGCCGCCATCACAAACTGGCCCACATCGATCTGGCCCAGATGCCATAGATACAGGGCCAGGGCCACCAGCCCCATCCGCAGGACAATGGCCAGGCTGTCCTGCAGCAAGCGGACCTTTTCCTGGTAGAAGAACGAGCGCTGTGCGGCCTGTTTTTCCTCGATCTGGTAACGGGTCAGATAGTCGAGTTCATAATCCTGGCGGGCGAACAGGCGGATGCTGTTGAGGTTGCCCACCGCATCGACAATCTTGCCGGTGGTCAGGCTGCGTGCATTGGCATGTTTGCCGGCCAGTTTTTGCGCCTTGAGCGACAGCCGATAAGCCAGCAGGGTGTAGACCGTCACCCAGACCAGCAGGCACAGGCCCAGCCAGGGGGAGGCTATGCTCAACAGCACCAGGCTGGTAAGCAGTACCGCGACTATCGGCAGCATTTCCACGATCAACAGCCAGGTGATTTCCAGCAGACCAATGGCGCCCTCATTGATACGGTGTGCCAGGCTTCCGGCAAAGTGTTCGCCGAAATAGCGCGCCGAGTGGCGCTGCAGATAGGCAAACAGGTCACGCACGATGCGGATTTTCTGCAGCGGCCGGACCATGATCATGCACAGTGTGGCGCCGCGGGCGCAGAGCATTTGCACCACGGCCAGGGCGAACAGCAGGGTCAGTGCGGGCAGGCTGGCCTGCAGCAGGTCAGTGTGCTGCCAGGCGCCATTACTGACTGCACCGGTGATGCGGCCGATGGCATAAGGCATCAGCGTGGCGGCTGTGGCCGAGCCGACTTGCAGCAACAGGATGCCCCAGTACCAGCGCGGGTACAGACGGATGTAATGCCACACCAGGGCCCAGGGCCGTTTGGGGGGAACAGTTATAGCGTCAATTTCGGACATGACATACCTGTCTTGTAAACAATGCCAAATAGCCGTTTCAGCTGCATCAGGACAGCGGGCAAACGGAAATGTGCGAACAGCAGGATGCATCGAGCCTGCGCCCATACGCGCAAGGCGGGCGTCAGAATGCAGGGGCTAGGTGTCAGTGCCGGGACAGGAACTGCGCAAACGCAGCACACAGGGGCACAGGGGGAAGGGGGTGTTGGTGGTCGAGCGCACTTCACACATCGTTCATATTCCTTATGACAGCTGATCATCGACGCGACTTTTGATCCGTCTTTGCACTGAAAATGGACGGGTATACCGTCCTTGTTCGCAACTGGTGCGGGTTACGCCCCCTGGAAGCTGTGATTCCAGAGAAAGAACTGCGAACGAGAAATAACAAGAAAAAAGTGTGCCAGCTTGTGTCGTTCGAACATGAAAGTTCTGTTGAGAACATCTGTTGAGAGGATGTGTGGGAGCGGGCTTGCTCGCGATACAGGCGATGCGGTCAATCAGGCCAACCGCGTTGATGCTATCGCGAGCAAGCCCGCTCCCACAGTGTGACCTCGTTATCCCGGATTGATCAGGCTTTGCCGACAATGCAGGGTCAGCCGGGCGCCGCCGCTGTCGCGGTTGTTCACGTCAAGACTAAAGCCGTGCAGGCTGACAATTGCGGCCACAATCGACAGTCCCAGGCCAAAACCGCTGTGCTTGTCATCGCAGCGATAAAAACGCTGGAACACCGCCACCCGCTCGGCTTCGGGGATACCGGGGCCGGTATCGAGCACTTCAATGCGCGGGCTACCGTTATCGTCGGTGGCGCGCAAGATCACTTCCCCTCCCGGCGGGGTGAACTTGATCGAGTTGCTCAGCAGATTGGCCAGGGCCTCAAACAGCAAGGCCCGATCACCCGTCATGCCGGGCAAGGTCGCAGGCGTGTCGAGCACCAGCGTAACCTGGCCTTCTTCCGCCAGCGGCAAGTAAAAGTCGTACAGCTCTTGCAGCAGGGGCAGCGGGTCGAGCAGCAGAAAACCCGAGCGGCGTTGATGGTCCTCCAGCTCGGAAATACGCAGCAACCCGCGAAAGCGCGCCATCAGGGTGTCGGTTTCGCCGATCACCTGGTCCAGTTGCAGGGCTTCTGGGGAGCCTTCCACGGCCTGCTGCTGAATCCGGTACAGCTGTGCCCGCAGGCGGGTGAGCGGGGTGCGCAGGTCGTGGGCAATGTTGTCGCACACGCCCTTGACCTCGTGCATCAGCAACTCGATGCGGTCGAGCATGGCGTTGACGATGGCGGCCAGCATGTCCAGTTCGTCACGACGATTGGACAGCGGCAGGCGATAGGTCAGATCCCCCGCGACAATGGCTTCGGCACTGGCCTGAATGGCCCGGATGCGCTGCAACGGTCGCCTGCGCAGCAAGTGCCAGCCGGCGATACCGGGAATGATGGTCAGGGACAAACCCCACAGCAGGGCGTGCAGGATGATCCGGGTCACGGCAAACAGCGAACCGTTGTCGCGCACCAGCACCAGCCAGCGGCCATCGTTGGTTTGCGTGGCCACGGCATCGCAGCTGTCTTGCGGCAGGTTGGGGTCATCGGAGTCGATGCAGGTGCTCAGCGCGTGGATCTGGCCATCCAGCGGCAAGCCTGCGGGGATAGCCTGGATCGGTCCGCTCAGAGGCTTGTGTTGCTCATCGAACAGGCCATAGGCATCCACTGCACGCATATCGAAGGTCATGCTGGTGGCCAGCGCTTCGTCCAGTTGCTTGCCTTCAAAGCGGGCAAACAGATGCTGGCGCTGCATCAGCGAATGCCTGGCCAGAGTGCCCAGGTAGTCCGAGACTTCGTAATACAGCACCCCCATCAGGATGCAGCTCCAGGCCACGAACAGAAAACTGTACAGCGCCAGCAGTCGGCTGCTGGATGAACGCCAGCCCTTAGAGGGGTTCGGCAATGACATAGCCCGAGCCTCGAACGGTGCGAATCAGGGGCACCTGGCCCGGCGGATCGATTTTTTTGCGCAGGCGACCGATATGCACGTCGATGAGGTTGGTGCCCGGGTCGAAGTGATAGCCCCAGACTTCCTCGAAAATCATCATGCGCGAGAGGATTTGCCCGGTGTTGCGCATCAAAAACTCCAGCAACTTGTACTCGGTGGGCAGCAGGCTCAGCTGTTGCTCGTTGCGGCTGGCTTCGCGGGTGATCAGGTTAAGCTCAAGGTCGCAGACGCGCAGCGAGGTCTCGAACTTGTCCGCCGGGCTTTTACGTCGCAGCAGCACTTCAACCCGGGCGGCCATCTCGTCGCTGGCAAAGGGCTTGGTCAGGTAGTCATCGCCCCCGGCGCGCAAGCCACGTACACGCTCGTCGACATCGGAGAGGGCGCTGATCATCAAGATCGGCGTGCTCACACCAATGGTGCGCAAGGTGGTCACGATTGCCAGACCGTCCAGCTCGGGGAGCATGCGGTCGAGGGTGATCAGGTCGTAGTCGCCACTGACTGCGCGCACCAGGCCTTCACGGCCATTGGCGACCCAATCGACCTCCAGGCCGTGGCTGGTCAATTCAGCCACGATTTCATTCGCCGTTACGGCATCGTCTTCAATGGTCAAAATCCGGGTCATACCGTCACCTGATGGGCTTTTTCAGCGGTGAGCACATTTTGCCCACAATTTGCTGAAACGTTTCTGAATATTTCTTCATGTTCAGAAAACCGTCACAAAGCGTAGTCGAAATACCGATGACATGACTTTGAACCGGCGCGCCTTGATGATGTTCGACAGGAACATCCGGATACATTTGCGGTATAACCCCCGTTGGTTATTTTTCCAGGCACTGTGTTTATGCAAACCCCTTCGCAACGGCCGCTATGGCGGATCTACCTGATCTTTCTGGCGCCCATGGTGCTGTCCAACTTTCTGCAAAGTTTCTCCGGCACCCTTAACGGGATCTATGTCGGGCAACTGCTGGGTACTCAGGCGCTGGCGGCGGTGTCGGGGATGTTTCCCATTGTGTTCTTCTTTATTGCCCTGGTGATCGGCCTGGGGGCGGGTGCGTCGGTGCTGATCGGCCAAGCCTGGGGGGCGCGGGAAACGGCGATGGTCAAGCAGATCACGGGTGCTACGCTGACCCTCGGTGCATTGATCGGCCTGCTGGCGGCGGTACTGGGCAGCCTGCTGGCGCGGCCTGCCTTGCAGGCACTGGGCACGCCGGTGGACGTGCTCGAAGAGGCGGTGGGCTATGCCCGCGTGATGATGCTGATCATGCCGTTGCTGCTGGTGTTTATTTTGTTTACCCAGATTCTGCGCGGGGTCAGTGACACGGTTTCGCCGTTGCTGGCGCTGATGGTGTCCACGGCGGTAGGCCTGCTGCTGACCCCGGCACTGATCCTCGGCTGGCTCGGCCTGCCGCCCATGGGCATTCAAAGTGCGGCCTATGCGGGGCTGGTGGGTAACGTATTGGCCATGCTGTTTCTGGTGCTGCGCCTGCGTCACAAGAATCATGTGATGGCCCCGGACCGCGAGCTGTGGGCTGCACTGCGGCTGAACCGGGAGATTCTCGGCAAGGTGCTGCGCATCGGCCTGCCGACCGGGGTGCAGATGGTGGTGCTGTCGCTGTCGGAGCTGGTGATCCTGGCGCTGGTCAACAGCCATGGTTCCCAAGCCACGGCGGCCTACGGTGCGGTGACGCAGATCGTTAACTATGTGCAGTTTCCGGCGCTGTCGATTGCCATCACCGCTTCGATCCTTGGCGCCCAGGCCATTGGCGCGGGGCGGATCGAGCGTATCGGGCCGATTCTGCGTACCGGCTTGCTGATCAACCTGTGCTTGACCGGTGCCCTGATCGTGCTCGGTTATGTGCTGTCGCACTGGCTGCTGGGGCTGTTTATCACCGACGTGGATGCGCGGGTACGTGCAGAGCACCTGCTGCATATCATGCTGTGGAGCGTGCTGGTCTTTGGCTTCCAGGCGGTTATCGGCGGGATCATGCGCGCCAGTGGCGTGGTGTTGGTGCCGATGGGTATCACGATTTTCTGCGTGTTGTGCATCGAGTTGCCGGTGGCTTATGCGCTGGATGCGCACTTTGGCCTGGAGGGCGTGTGGATGGCGTTTCCGGTGACCTATATCGCCATGCTGGGCTTACAAACCGCCTATTACCGGCTGGTCTGGCGGCACAAGCAGATTCAGCGGCTGGTTTGAGTCGGACTGACACAATCCCCCCCTCTGTGGCAATGTTGTTCACTTAAGAGCAACGCTACTCAATTGTGGGAGCGGGCTTGCTCGCGATGGCATCACTGCGGTTTACCTGACACACCGCGTCGCCTGAATCGCAGGCAAGCCAGCTCCCACCAGACCCTCACCACATGACCGTCAACTCACTAGGCCATTTGGACGATGTGCCCGTGACCCGCCAGTCCGATTATCGAAGTCAGGTTCTGCGCACCTCGCCGAGGAGGGCGCCAGAGCATCCACGATAATAAAAAGAGGACTGGCTGCATGAACTCTGCCCAGCAATTGAATCGTGCAGCGAGGCCGCGACCATGCGCTCAATAATTGGCTATCTGGTCTGTCTGATTGTCGCTGTCACCATCGGGTTTACCTTCTCCCCACGCCCTGCTTCCAATGTTGCATCGGCCCAGTTGCGCCCGGATCGCCTGCAAATCAACGGCATGCTTTATCTGGATCAACGTGTCGTAGCGGCGGGCGAGCGCGGCAATATTTTGCTCAGCGATGATCAGGGGCTGTCCTGGCAGCCTGCAGCAGTCACGCCACAACGTGACCTGACCCTCACTGCTCTGGTGGCGTTGCCGGACAAGAGCCTGCTGGCGGTCGGTCATGATGGCTGGATCCTGCGCTCCGAAGACCAGGGCGCGAACTGGTCCGAGGTTCGCTACGACGGCGAAATCGCCGAGCCTTTGCTGGGGATCTGGAGTGCTGGCAGTAACCGGGTGCTGGCCTTCGGCAGTTTCGGCAAGTTCTACCAGTCCGAGGATGACGGTCGCACCTGGCAGGCCCAGCCGCTGGAAGTGGACAGTGCTCACCTCAATGGCATGGACGGCGGTGCCGATGGTCGGCGCATGGTAGTCGGCGAGCAGGGCCTGGTCTTGCGCAGCGACGATGCCGGGCGTAGCTGGAAGAAACTCGATCCTTTCTACAACGGTTCCTTGTTCGGTGTGGTGCGCTTGAGTGCAGACCGCTGGGTAACCTACGGCATGCGCGGTCATGTGTTTGTCAGCCAGAACTTTGGCCAGAGCTGGGAGCAGGTCAAGGTGGGCAATCAGTTGCCGCTCTACGGCCATGCGCTGTTGCCCAATGGCGGCGGTGTGCTGATTGTTGGCGCGGGCAGCTCGCTGGTGCGCCTGGACGGCAATGGCGGCCTGGTCAGCGCGACCCGCCTGTCCGGCCTGGGTACTTTGACTTCGGCGGTATTGATCGGCTCCCGGCGCTTGCTGGTGGGCGGTGAACGCGGGGTATTTCAGGGCGCCGATGGCGGTGTGGCTGCGCTTGGAGGTACCCAATGAGTAGTCATAAGTCTGCGATTAACCGTGCGGTCGAGCGTGTGGCCGACCTGTTGATGAGCTGGCGCAAGGGTTTGCTGGCCCTGTTTGTGCTGCTCACAGTGGCCCTGGGTTACAGCGCCACCCATACCCAGCTGGACCCGGGCTTTAATAAGCAGATCCCGGTGCGCAACGCCTTTATGGTCAACTTTCTCAACTTCAGCCAGTACTTCACCGGCGCCAACCGCTTTTTGGTCAGTGTAAAGTGGAAGGGTGAGGGCGATATCTATAACCCCAGGTACCTGGAAACCCTGAGCAAAGTCACGGATGACGTTTTCTTTATCAATGGCGTCAGCCGCGCCAGTGTGACGTCGCTGTTCACCGCCAATGTGCGTTATATCGAAATCACCGAGGACGGTTTTTTTGGTGACGTCGTGGTGCCGCCACGTTTTACCGGCTCGGCCGAAGAGCTGTCCCAGGTGCGCAATAACGTCGCCCGTTCGGGGCAGGTCGGGCGCCTGGTGGCCAATGACCTGACCTCCTCGATGGTGCGTGCAGACTTGCAGGATCTGGACCCGCAAACCGGCAAGTCGGTGTCCTATGCCGAAGTGGCCAAGCGCCTTGAGGATATTCGCGCCAAGTACAGCAATGACGATATCGAGATCAATATCGTCGGCTTTGCCAAGCTGGTGGGGGATGTGGTCGAGGGGCTGACTACGGTGATCGGCTTTTTTGTGATTGCCTTTGTGATTACCGCACTGATGCTGTGGGCCTATTCGCGCTCTTGGCGCCTGACCCTGGTGGCGCTGGCGGTGGCACTGCTGCCGGTGGTGTGGCTGCTGGGGTTGCTGCCGCTACTGGGGCTGGGGATCGATCCGATGTCGATTCTGGTGCCGTTCCTGATCTTCTCCATCGGCGTGTCCCATGCGGTACAGATGACCAACGCCTGGAAGCAGGATGTGCTGGGCGGCAGTTCTTCGATAGAGGCGGCGCGGGGGGCCTTTTGCAAGATATTCATCCCCGGCTCCCTGGCCCTGCTGATGAATGCCCTGGGCTTTGGCGTGATTATGCTGATCGATATTCCCATCGTCCATGAGTTGGGCGTGACCGCTTGCATCGGCGTGATGCTGATGATCATCACCAACAAGCTAATGCTGCCGATCATCCTGTCGTATCTCAAGCTGGAGCCAGGCGCTCTGGCCCAGGGCCTTAAGGTGCAGGGCAAGCACGCCTTGTGGTGGCGCCTGTCGGCGCTGGCCGAGCCGAAACCGGCGCTGGCGGTGTTTGTGCTCAGCCTGTTGTTGCTCGGCGTGGGTGCCTGGAAGGCCCGGGACCTTGCGGTGGGCGATATCGGTGTCGGTGCGCCGGAGTTGCGCGCGGATTCTCGTTATAACCAGGACAACCAGAAAATCATCAACAGCTACTCCATCGGCCTGGATGTGATGTCGGTATTTGTGCAGGTCAAGGGCATCGAGGAAGGCTGCCTGGCCCCGCAAGTGATGCGGGCCATCGAGTCGTTCGACTTTCAGATCCGCAGCGTAGCCGGGGTGCAGTCGGTGCAGAGCGTGGCGGGTATGGGCAAGACCGTGATTGCCGGCAATAACGAAGGCAACCCGCGCTGGTCGGCGATTCCGGGTTCCGAACGCGGCCTGAGCCAGGGTTCACGGGCCTATATGCCGGATGACGGGCTGGTGACTGAAGGCTGCCAGCGCATGCAGATTCTGGTGTTCCTTACCGACCATGAAGGGTCGACAGTCAGCCATGTGGTCGACGAAACCCAACGCATCATCGCCGGCCTGCAAGGGCCGAATGTGGAGTTTTTGATGGCGGGCGGTAACGTCGGCGTGATGGCGGCTTCCAACGAAGCGGTCAAGCAGGCCGAGGTGGTGATGCTCGCCGCGCTGTTCGGTTCGGTGGCGCTGTTTTGCTGGCTGACCTTCGGTTCATTGCGCGCAGTGCTGTGCATTCTGGTGCCGTTGGCGATTGTCGCCATCCTGTGCAACGCGTTGATGGCAACCCTGGGCATCGGCCTGAAAGTCGCAACGTTGCCAGTGATGGCGCTGGGCGTGGGCGTCGGGGTCGACTACGGCATTTACCTGTACGAGCGCATTGCTCATGAAATGGCCGACGGCAAGGATCTGCGCAACGCGTTTTATCAGGCCATGTGCCAACGGGGGACGGCGGCGGTGTTTACCGCATTGACCATGTCCATCGGCGTCTGTACCTGGGCTTTTGCACCGTTGAAATTCCAGGCCGATATGGGCGTGCTGCTGTCCTTTATGTTTCTGGTCAATGTGCTCGGGGCGATCTTTCTGCTGCCGGCACTGGCGGCTTGGTTCAACCTGGGACGGCCATTGGTCAAGGTTAAAACCCGGGTTCAGGATGTGCCTGCGGGGCATTACCCGCTCAAACCGAGCGTTGCTGCCAAGGACTCCTCAAACCGTTGAAACAGACCGCTTGTCGCGCTTGTGCGGCGGCAAGCTTAAAGAGACACTGAGGCGCTTTTGCGCAGTGCTACAGTGCCTGCGCAAAGGCAAACCGCTGGTAATAAGAACAATAAAAAGGGCTGGTCTCGAACCAGACCCAATGCGAGGAAATGTCCGTGGATACAGTGACCCTGAATCACCAAACCCTGGCCAGTCTGGGGCTCGAACTGGCCGATTACGATCAAATGATCGGCAGCTTCTATGACGGTGCGCTGGACCCGAAGGTCATGGGCCGTACCTTGTGTGCCGTACGCGGCATGTTCCAGGCCAACTACGCGACCCTGATTTTGCGTGTGCCCGACCAGCCTGATCTGGGTCTGATGATCGTGGCCGGGGATATCGAAGGCGAAGGCGAGCTGACCTATCAGACCTATCCGCAAACCAATACCCCGTTTGCCGGGCAGGCACTGGATCAGGTATTTACCGTTGAAGACTTGATGAGCGAGACCGAATGGGTGGACTCGGCCTATTTCAAGGCGTATTGCGGTCCGCAAAATGTCTACCACGTGATGGGGGCCGATATTTCCACTCCCGAAGGTGGCAAGCTGCGCTTTCGTCTGACCCGGCCCAAAACTTCCCCGGCTTTCTCCAGCGCTGAACGGGCCCTGTGCAGCAGCTTTTTACCGCATTTGCGCCGGGCCCTGCACTTGCACAACCTGCTTGATCGCAGTGAATCCATGAGCGAGCTGTACGCCCAGGCCATCAGCCGCCTGTCAGTGGCAACCATCGTGCTCGACGAAACCGGCAAGGTCCTGCGGCTGAATCCGGTGGCCGAAGAAATGCTCAAGAACGCCGATGGTTTGAAACTGGTGGGGGGCAGGCTGGAAGCTACCTACCCTAGCGACAACCGTGAGCTGCAACGTCTGGTCAAGCACGCTTTCAGCCAGGAAGTACGCGATGGCGGGGTGACGGCCGATGCGATGTCCGTGACCCGGCCTTCGGGACAGGTCAGCCTGGGGCTGGTGGTCGAGGCGATTCCTTCGCTGGAATGGGCCGAGGGCAAGAGCAAACCAGCAGCGGTGATCTATATCCGCGACTCGGTGGGCAAGTCCCTGGCCAGTGAAGTGGTGACCAAGCAGCTGTTTAACCTGACCAAGGCCGAAACGGCACTGGCAATGGAACTGGCCAACGGCTTGTCCCTGGAAGAGGCCGCTGAAAACCTCAATATCCGCCGCAACACTGCGCGGGCGCATCTGCGTTCGATCTTCTCCAAGACCGGGGTACGCCGTCAGACCGAACTGGTAAGGATTCTGCTGAACAGCGTGGTCGCGTTGGGAAAGCCCAAGTGCGCCTTGCGAGCGGCTGAGTCTATAGTTCCTGCGCCACAGCTGGCGCGGCCCATTCGTAAAAGCGCTTAAGGATCGTTTACCGGCTGGCAGTGGCGCTTGAGCGGCGCTGCCGGTTGCCCATCAGTCAGGCCGCCTGCGCCTGCATCATCAAGGAAAGTGTTATGCCAGTTACAGCTGTCAGCGGTTCCGCTTCCGGGATCGGCGCCGCCGTGTGCACGCTATTGCGCGAGGCGGGCCACCGCATTATCGGGATTGACCGGGCCAATGCCGAGGTGGTTGCCGACCTCTCGACCCGTGCCGGGCGCCAGGCAGCAGTGGCGCAGGTGCTCGAACAGTCGGGCGGGGTGCTCGACGGGCTGGTGTGCTGCGCCGGGCTTGGGGTTACGGCTGCATCCAGCAGTCTGGTGCTGGCGGTCAACTACTTCGGCGTCAGCGAACTGCTGGACGGCCTGGCGGATGCCCTGGCCAAGGGTGAAAACCCGGCCGCGCTGGTGATTGGTTCGGTGGCGGCGACCCAGCCTGGTGCCGATCAACAACCGATGGTTGCTGCCTTGCTCGGCGGTGACGAGACACTGGCGCTGGAACTGGCCAATGCCCTGGGCCAGCCCCATATAGCCTATGCCAGCTCCAAATACGCGGTGACCTGTGACGCCCGGCGCAAGTCGGTGCAATGGGCGGCCCAGGGCATACGCTTGAACGTGGTGGCGCCGGGTGCTGTGGAAACTCCGCTGCATCAAGCGGCCAAGGACGATGCACGCTTCGGCAAGGCCGTGCGCGAATTTGTTGCGCCCTTGGGCCGTGCTGGCAACCCGACAGAAATCGCCCAAGTGGTGGCTTTTCTGCAATCCCCTCAGGCCAGTTTTGTGACTGGCAGCGTGGTGTTTGTGGATGGCGGGATGGACGCAATGGTGCGTGCGCAGCGCTTCTGACTTTAAGGAATGCTTATGAACAAAGTGGCATTTATCACCGGTGCCAGCCGTGGCATCGGACGTGAAACTGCGCTGGCATTTGCCCGTGCCGGTTTTGATCTGGCCATTAGCGCCCGCAGCCTGGAGGAAGGCCAGAGTCATACCCACGGCTTGCGCAACCCGGACGGTACGCCGCTGCCTGGCAGTTTGAACGGGACGGCGGCGGCGATCCGCGAACTGGGGCGCAAGGCGTTGGTGGTGCCCATGGATTTGCTCGACAGCGAGTCGGTGCTCGCCGCAAGCCGGGCGGTGTTCGCCGAATACGGTCGGGTGGATGTGCTGGTCAACAACGCCATTTATCAGGGCAGCGATTTGAATGCAGCGTTTATGGAGTTGCAACCCGAGACGCTGGAACGGGTATTTCAGGGCTATATGATGACCCCGTTTCTGCTGACCCGCGCCGTGGTCAGCCAGATGCTCGAGCAGGGCGGCGGGGTGGTGATCAACGTTACCTCCGGCGCTGGCGAGACCGATCCGCCGGTGGCGGCCGGCAAGGGCGGCTGGGGTTATGCCTATGGTGCGGGCAAGGCGATGGTGTCGCGGTTGTCGGGCATTTTGTCGGTGGAGTTCGGTGATCGCGGTATACGGGCCTATACCCTGAATCCGGGGGTAGTAACCACTGACGCCCTGCGCGCCACCATCGGCGACAAGGGTGTGATTGCCTTACGCGCAGGCTCGGCGCCGCCCGAGGTGCCTGCGGCGGTGATGCTGTGGCTGGCTACCCATGAGGCTGCGGTCGACCACCAGTGCAAGACCATCCACTGCCAGCCTTTTGCCCGGGAGCACGGGATTGTCGAGGAATGGCGCTAAGGTCCGTCACAAAACCCCTTGTGGGAGCGGGCTTGCTCGCGATTCAGGCGCTGCGGTTCTCCTGACAGACCGCGTCGCCTGAATCGCGAGCAAGCCCGCTCCCAGAGGTTCTGTTCCTGGTCCTGCACCTAGTCCATCTGAACGATGAACCCGCCACCGACCTCGGTGAAGATTACTCAGTAAAGCGCCCTGGCCCTTAACCTGAGGAATAATAAAAATGACTAAACTCGCTGAAATTCACGTCGAGAACGCTTTGTCGCCACGCTTCGGGCGCGGCTGGCACTGTCTGGGCGAAGCGGACGAATACCGTGATGGCAAGCTGCATACCTTGAACGTATTTGGCTCGCGGCTGCTGGCGTTCGCCACATCCAAGGGTGAAATCAGCGTGCTGGACGCCCATTGCCCTCATATGGGCGCTGACCTGTCCCAGGGCACCATCGAGAACGACCGCGTGGTTTGCCCCTTCCACCACTGGCAGTACGACGCCAGCGGCAAGTGTGTCGAGATCCCTTATTGCAAGCGCATTCCGCCCAAGGCCAAGACTCGCGCCTGGCAGATCTGTGAAGTGAACAAGCTGCTGTTCGTGTGGAACAACCCCGAAGGCAAGCCGCCTGCCGAAGATGTGGTGATCCCCCATCTGCCGGAGATGGACAGCGATGAGTGGCTGCACAGCTGGCATATGGACAAGCTGGTCATCGACACCAACCCCCGCGAGCTGGTCGACAATCTGGTGGATGCCCAGCATTTCGGCCCGGTGCATGGCACGCCGACCAAGTACTTCCACAATATTTTCGAAGGCCATGTCGCTCACCAGATCTTCCACGGTGACTCCGAACGGCTGGGCGGTGATCTGGTCGCAGAGTCGGCTTACTACGGCCCGGCCACTCACCTGACGCGCATGAGTGCGGTGTTCGACGGACAGGAAATCAAGTCCATCCTGCTCAACTGCCATGTACCGATCGGCCCTAACAGCTTTGAGCTGCGCTTTGGCTGCATGGTCAAGAAAGTGCCTGGCTGGACCCCGGAGCAAAACGAAGCCCTGGCCCTGGACTATGTGCAGCGCAACCGCGACTCGTTCTATCAGGACGTGGATATCTGGACCCACAAGGTGCGTGTCAATAACCCGGTGCTGGCTGAGGGTGACGGGCCGGTGTATCAGCTGCGCGAGTGGTATCAGCAGTTTTTCACCGATGAAGCCAGCGTGCCGCAAAGCATGGCCGAGCGCCGTGAAATCACCACGGTAGACAACCGCTGATTGATGAGTGAGTGTGGCCAGTACTTATCCGGTGCTGGCTTTTTGAACCGTGCTGCTTAAGATGGCCGTCATCTATACGTCATCAGGCATGGAACGGCGCCAATGCTGAACAAGGACACCATCTCCATTCAACTGGTACGCGAGGCGCTGTTGCAGAGCTGTGCGCCGGGCAGTGCCACGGACGAAGTGTTGCACAAGGTCGGTATCGATCCCGGCTTGCTTGAGGTGCCGGATGCCCGGGTGCCGGCTCTGGTGTATGCACGGATGTGGCGGCTGCTGGCGCGGCGCATGGATGACGAATTCTTTGGCATGGACCCGCGTCAGCTGCGTTCCGGCAGCCTGGAGTTTATGTGCCGCACGGCCATGGCCCAGCCGACCCTGGCCCAGGGGCTGGAAGTGGTGCTGGGGTTTCTGTCGTTGATGCTCGAACGTTTACCGGCGCGCCTGGTGCGTCAGCAAAGCCTGGCGGAGATTGTCCTGCAGGAGCCCGATCAGTTGCCCGGACGCGGCTTTGCCTACTTCACCTACTGGATGATCGTGCACGGCGTGGCCTGCTGGCTGGCCGGGCGACGGATTCCGATTCTCGCTATCGAGCTGCGCTGTGCGGCGCCCGATTACTGCGAAGACTACGCAGTCATGTTTTCCGAAAACCTGCGCTTTCAACGGCCCCGCACACGGATGATCTTTGCAGCCGATTGCCTGGATGCGCCGATCAGGCGCAACGCCCAGGAATTGAAACGGTTTCTGGCCGAGGCACCGGCCAATATTCTGGTCAAGTACCGTGACCCGCAAAGCCTGGCCAGCCAGATCAAACAGGATTTGCGTCAACTGCCTGCTGCGCAATGGCCGGAAACCCAGGGCATGGCGCAGAGTCTGTGCATGTCGGCCTCGACCCTGCGTCGCCGTCTGGCAGAGGAGGGGCAGACCTTTCAAGGGCTTAAGGACGGGGTGCGCAAGGAACTGGCGATTGCCTGGCTGGCCGAGCCCGACCACAGCTTTGCCGACATTGCCCTGCGCCTGGGCTTTGCCGACACCAGCTCGTTTTACAAGGCCTTTCGCAAATGGTCGGGGACCAACCCGGGGCATTACCGCGGGTTGATTTTGGGTAACAGCTAACGCGTTGAACTTCTCTTGTGGGAGTGGGCGATTGTCACAGCAACCACATCCCTACCAGACCGCTAAGCACGCCCACCAGCATGGTCATCAGTGCCACGCTGACCAGTACCCGGGTGTCGAAATCCTTGCGCAGCATCAATAGCGACGGCAGGCTGACGCTGGGCAGGGTCATCAGTAGCGCCACGGCAGGGGCGGTGCCCATGCCCAGGGCCATCATGGTCTGCACAATGGGGATTTCCGCCGCTGTCGGGATCACGAACAGCGTGCCGACAATGGCCAGCGGTACCAGCCACATCAGGCTGTCGCTCATGGCGCCGTCCACATGGGGGAACAGCCACACCCTTGCTGCGCCCAGCAACAGCACCGCCAGCAGATAGACCGGAATGGTGTTCCAGAACAGCTGCCACAGGGTGCGGCCCCAGCGGCTGAAGAAGCTCTGCTGATCCACCACACTGGCTTCGGACACCGCATCCAGCGCGGCATCGGGAATACTCTCAGGGCGCGAGATGCGTTGTGCGATCAGCGACACGCCAATCACCAGCACCAGGCCTGCCACCAGCCTCAAGGCGCTAAAGCCCCAGCCCAGGACAAAGCCCATGAATACCAGGGTGGCCGGGTTGAGCACCGGGTTGGCGATCCAGAAGGCCAGGGCGGCGCCCACCGAGACTTTTTGTCGACGCATGCCAGCGGCCACAGGGGCGGCGCAGCAGGTGCACATCATGCCCGGCAGAGCGAAGAGGCCGCCACGCAGGGTCGAGCCCAGGCCCGCTTTGCCGAACAGGCGCAGCAGCCAGTCACGGGGGATCAGCACCTGGATCAGCGAGCCGAGGATCACCGCCAGTACGGCGGCTTTCCAGATTGCCAGGAAGTACACCTTGGCATAGGCCAGTGCAGCGGCTATGGGTTCGCCCTGGTTATCGTTGAGGATCGAAGCGCCGATGCTGTGGTTGTCGGCGGCGACAAAGGCCTTGAAGTAGTAGGGCGACCACTTGACGTAGTACAGGCCAATGCCGGCGACCAGCAGAAACAGCAGGGGCTTCCACCAGAATGACCAGCCTCTGGCGGGGGTGGCTGGGGAGAGACTGGACATAGAGAGTTACCGAACGCAGGGAAATAGCGCGGCATGATACCTGAAGAGCCTTGCTCTCTGTGGGAGCTGCAAGGCTCGGACTCTTCAGGTTGCGAAAGCTGTGGGAGCTGGCTTGCCTGCGATGGCATCTACGCGGTTCGCCTGACAGACCGCAGCGCCTGCATCGCGAGCAAGCCCGCTCCCACAATAGTCCCTGCAAGACTCAAAATTGTGTTTGGCGAATGGGTTGGGGGCTACAACGTCCTGATCGAGGTGCTGATCGACCGGGCGCACTGGATGACGCTTGAGGCCAGTTTGTCTTCGGCGTCCTGCAGGGTCCAGCGGCTGCTGGGCACAACCACATGCACGGCAGCCACCGGCTGGCCATTGTTGTTGAAAATCGGCGCGGCCAGTGTCATGTCACCCAGGAACATCTCTTCCTTGTTGGTGGCATAACCCTGTTTGCGGCTGGTTTGCACGCGCTCAAAGATGGCTGCGGGATCGGTCAGGGTGTAGCGCGTCAATTCAACCAGTTGGCTGTCTTGCAGCACGCCATGAATCTCGTCATCTGCCAGACCGCTCAGGTAGGCCCGGCCAGCCCCGGTGCAATACATGGGGATGCGACTGCCAATGGGCATATGGATCGGGATAAATTTTGGCGCAACAAAGCGCGAGACATACACCATGTCCAACCCGTCGGGCTCGGTCAGGTTGACCGTTTCGCCAGTGATCTGGTTGAGCTCGGCCAGGTAGGGGTTGGCTACATCGACCAGGATGTCCGCAGCCAGATAGTTGTAGCCGATCTCCATCACCTTTGGTGTCAGCTGGAAGCGCCGGCTTTGCGGGTGCTTGCGGATATAACCGAGCTCTTCAAGGGTATGCACCATGCGCTGGGCCGAGCTTTTGCTGATGTCCGCAGCTAATGCTATATCGGCCAGGGTCATGGTGCGCCGTGCAGCCCCGAAGCCGCGAAGCACGGCCAGGCCCTTTTCCAGTGACTGGTTGAAAAGAGGGTTGTTGTTATCGCTCATGGCGCATCCTAGGCATTTTTCAGATCTTCAAATATCGATAGGCGATATTTATAAATCTCTTTACGATTTAAGTAAATTGGTTATAGTCGATGGCGGCATTTTGTACCAGAGGCTACAAGGCTAATTGAGTGCCGCAACGCCACAATAAAAGCGACCACAGGGAGATTCGCTATGCAAAAACCTTTTCAAGTGCTGACGCTTGTATGCGCAATGGCTGCAGGGTTGATCGGACCAGCCAGCGCTGTTGCAGAGCCGGTCTATAAAGTCGGAGCGACGGCAACGGGCATCCCGTTTACCTTCCTCGATATCAAGAGCGGGAAAATCCAGGGCATGATGGTCGACGCAGCTGAAGCTGTGGGCAAGGCCGGCGGGTTTGATACCGAGATCCAGCAAACCACCTTTGCTGCACTGATCCCTTCGCTGACCACCAACAAGATTGACCTGATTTCCGCCGCCATGCTCAAGACCCCTGAGCGTGAAAAGGTTGTGCAGTATTCCGATCCGATCTTCAGCTACGGCGAAGGCCTGATCGTTCAGGCTGACGACCAGAAAGAATACAAGACCATGGCTGACCTGGCCGGTGAAGTGGTCGGTGCGCAAGTAGGCACGGTGTTCCTCGATGCCCTGAACAAACACGGCGGCTTCAAGGAAGTGCGCAGCTACGACTCCATTCCCGACATGATGCGCGACCTGAAACTGGGCCGGATCAAGGCCGCGTTCGGTGATCGTCCGATCATCGCCTACCAGTTGGCTCAGGGTAAAAACCCGGACGTTAAACTGTCGAGCAGCTATGTGCCGGTGGTGATGGGCGATGTATGCCTGGTGATGCGTCAGGGCGACGCCGAGAAACTGGCGCAGGTGAACAAGGGTATCGCAGCGATCAAGGCTGACGGCTCGCTGCAACGCATCATCGAGAAGTGGCAGCTGAACTGATGATTCTGTGGCCCCCGCGTGGCGGTGGGCCGCTTCTTGTAGCGGTGTACGGGTAGTTTATGTTTCTCCAGGATGCGTTGGACTTTCTTCCGATTCTGCTCAAGGGCGCAGTGGTCACGGTGCAGGTCACTGCGGGCTCGTTTGTGCTCAGTTCGGTGATCGGCCTGCTGTTTGCGCTGATGATGGTTTCGAAAATTCGCGCCATCGCATTGTTCGCCATTGGTGTGGTCAATGTGATTCGCGGGCTGCCGATCATCGTGCAGCTGTTTTATATCTATTTTGTTTTGCCCGATTTCGGCATCCAGCTCAGCGCCATGCAGGCCGGGGTGATCGGTCTGGGCATCGCTTATTCGGCCTATCAGGCCGAGAATTTCCGGGCCGGGATCCAGGCCATCGACCTGGGCCAGATCGAGGCCGCCGAGTCGTTTGGCATGCGCAGTCTGATGATCATGCGCCGCATCGTACTGCCCCAGGCGTTTCGCATTGCCTTGCCGCCCTATGGCAACACCCTGGTGATGATGCTCAAGGACTCGTCGTTGGTGTCGACCATCACTGTGGCTGAAATGACTCGGCAAGGGCAGCTGATCGCATCGTCGACCTTTGAAAACATGACGGTCTACACCCTGGTGGCGTTGCTCTATTTGTCGATGAGCTTGCCGCTGTCCTATGGTTTGCGTCGTCTGGAACGACGTTTTGCACTGCGCAGGCGCACATGAAAGCACCGTCGAAACTGATACTGCCGCCTTCACTGTGGTCGGCTACTGCTCGCCCCGGTGCACTGACCCGGCCGCTGGCGGAAAACAAACGGGTGGATGTGGCGATTGTCGGCGCCGGTTATACCGGGCTGGTGACCGCATTGCGTCTGGCCGAGGCAGGGGTCAGCGTCTGCGTGCTGGATGCCGGAGAACCGGGTTGGGGCGCCTCGGGGCGCAATGGCGGGCAGGTGATTCCCGGGCTCAAGTACGACCCGGATCAGTTGCTCGAACGCTTTGGTGGCGAGCGTGGTGAGAAGATTATCGAGGCATGTGGCGGTGCGGCGGACGAAGTGTTTTCGTTGATTCGCGAGTACGGCATTGCCTGTGATGCTACGCGCAAGGGCTGGATTCAGCCGGCGTTTTCCAGCACCACCATGAAGGCCCTGGAACACCGTGCCCGGCAATGGCAGCAGCGTGGCGTGGCGGCCGAGTTGCTGGATGCCAATGCCGTTTGCCAGCGTATCGGTACACAAAATTATGTCGGTGGCTGGGTTGACCCTCGTGCTGGCAGCCTGCACCCGCTTAACTATGCCCGCGGCCTGGCCAGATCGGCGCTGGGCCGTGGCGTGACCATTCACAGCGACAGCCGGGTGACCGACCTGCGTCGCATTGGCCCGCTTTGGCAACTGGCTACCGCACAGGGCCACAGCGTCACGGCCGACCGCGTGGTGTTGGCCACCAATGGTTACACCGATGGGTTGTGGCCGGGGTTGCGGCAAACGGTGCTGGCGGCCAACAGCTTTTTGATAGCCACCCGACCGCTTTCACCGGAACTGCGCAAAACTATTTTGCCGGGTGGTGAAGTGTGTTCGGATGCGCGGCGGCTGTTGCTGTACTTCAAGCAGGATGCCCAGGGCCGCGTGCTGCTCGGTGGGCGCGGGCCGTTTTCCGAGCCGCGCCGTGCCGAGGACTGGGCGCATCTGGAACGCTCGCTGGTCAGCCTGTTTCCGCAGTTGGCGGGGGTGGCGATCGAGTACCGCTGGAGTGGCCGGGTGGCGCTTAACCACAGCGTGTTGCCGCAGTTGCACGAACCGCAGCCGGGCCTGTCGATCCTGATGGGTTACAACGGGCGTGGTATTGCTATGGCGACAACCCTGGGCAAGCACCTGGCGGCGCGTATTTCGGGAGCCAGCAATGACTTCCCGTTCCCGGTCACGCCAATTCGCCGGATTCCCTTCCACAGCTTGCAGCGTCTGTATGTGGCGGCAGGTATCAGCTACTACCGGCTGCTGGATGCGTTGAACGAATAGGGTTCGTAGCAGGTGACGAGCTGCAACGCTGCAGCTCGTCGCGACCTATCAATCCGTCTTGATCGTTGATACATCCTTGGCCCTGACCTTGATATGTTTGCCGGCGATGTCGTCGAACTCATAGAAGCCGTCCTTATTGGTGGTGACGGGCAGATCCTTGGTCAGGTATTGCGTACCGTTTTGCAAGGTGACAACGCTTGGGGTTGCGCAGCCCGCCAGTCCCAGCAGTGCTGCAATAAACAGGGGTAAACCGATAACGCGGATCTTCATGCATGTACCTTGAACTGTGTGCAAATCGGAGATTGGTTGCGCCGGGCGTCGTCGAGCAGCCAGCGCTGGAAAGTAATTGCTGCATCTGACAGCGTTTTTGGCCGAGAGTGCGCCAGGTAGTCGGCATTTGTGCTGAAAAATTCAAATGGGCCGACGCGGCGCAGTTCGCCACGCTCGATTTTGTCCCGAACCATAAAGTCCCAGCCCAGCCCCACCCCCATGCCTTGCACGATCGCCTGGTAGGCGAGGGTGACCTGATTGAAGGTCGGTCGTTGTGCATCGGCCTTGTGCTCAAGGCCAAAATGCCTGAACCAGTCGCGCCAGTCCATGCAGTTCCAGCCCGAAGCGTCCAGCTCGATCAGGGGCAAGCCCTGCAGGTCGGCGGGTTGGCTGATTTCGGCCAGCATCAGGTCGGGGCGGGCGACCGGGTAGACCTTCTCGGCAAACAGCGGCTCGGCACTCAGGGATGACCACTGGCCAGCGCCGTAGAGGATGCAAAAGTCGTAATCGGCGACGCTGGATTCGTCGATATCGTTGCTGGCATGAATATTCACTGTAATCGACGGGTGCTCGGTATTGAATGCAAGCAGTCGCGGGAACAACCAGAACTGCGCGACGGCGTGAGTGCAGAGCACCGTCACGGCATTGGGCGCGTGGGCAGCCTTGATCCGATTGACGCTGTGTTGCAGGCGTTCGAGCAGGGTGCTGACTTCGCTGAACAAGCTGGCCCCGGCTTGGGTCAGGCAGATACCTCGGGCCTGGCGCTCGAACAGGGCCAGCTTGAGGTTGTCTTCCAGGGCGCGGATTTGTTTGCTCACCGCGCTTTGGGTCAGGCACAGCTCACTGGCGGCGCGGGTAAAGCTGCCATTGCGGCCGACGGCCTCGAAGGTGATCAGGCTGTCCAGGGGCGGCAAGTGTTTGTGGTAGCGGTTCACAGTGGCCTCCATTCGGCCTGATTACATAGTGTGCCTGTAGTCGCTGCCGAGGAACGAAGGCTGCGATTGGCGTGGAACGGCGCTCCTGCGAGTCCGCCATAAACCCTGCCTGTGCGGTTAACCAGGCTCACCGTAGCGCCCGTTTCACGATGGCTGTGCCGCCGATCGCAGCCTTCGTTCCTCGTCAGCGACTACGAGGAGGCGAGGAACGGGACATTGGTGCAAGCCATTCCTTGGTGGAATGCCAGTATGCCAAATGATCTTTTGTGCCGCACCTATGAACTGCCTACTCTCTGTCGATATTCAACAATTTGAGAGCAGCCAATGAAACGCGGGATAGTCTACGCCGGCATGGCAGGTGCAGTCTGGGGGCTGGTGTTTCTGGTGCCCAAGTTGTTGCCGGAATTCAGCCCGCTGCTGCTCAGTTGCGGGCGCTTTATTGTGTATGGCGCGGTGTCGCTGGCGTTGTTGTTGCCCAATGCCCGACGCTTGCTGCGCCAGCTCAGCCGCCGCGATGTGCTGACACTGGTCAAGTTCGCCCTGTTGGGCAATCTGATTTATTACATGCTGCTGGCGGCTTCGGTGCAGTGGGTGGGTATCGCTGCGGCCTCCCTGATTATCGGGGTTTTGCCGCTGAGCATTACCTGGTTGGGCCGCCGCGATGCCGGGGCGGTGCCGCTGGCGAGGCTGGTGTGGCCGCTGCTGCTGGTACTCGGCGGGGTGCTTTGCATCAACCTCGAAGCGCTGTTCGGCGCTACTTCGCAACAGCCGCTGGGCACTAAGGTGTTGGGGGTGCTGTGTGGCATCGGGGCCTTGGCGTGCTGGAGCTGGTTTGCAATCGAGAATGCGCGGTATTTGAAGCACAGCCGCTTTGAAAGTGGCGAGTGGTCGACGCTGTGGGGTGTCACCACCGGGGTGCTTGGTGTGCTGATCTGGGGTGTCGCCCATGTACTGGCTGTGGACGCGGTGACGGTCGAGGCCACTGATCAGCGCTGGCAGATGTTCTGGCTGGTCAACCTGGGCTGCGCGGTGCTCGGTTCGTGGTTTGGCAATCGCATGTGGAATGCCTCGTCCCGGCGTTTGCCACTGACCCTGAGCGGGCAGTTGATCGTGTTTGAAACGGTGTTTGCGCTGCTCTACGGCTTTATTTACCTGCAACGCTGGCCCAACGTGCTGGAAGCCCTGGCGGTGCTGATGCTGCTGGGGGGTGTCAGCTGGGCAGTGCGTCGTCATGCCCCGGCGCGAACCGTGCTCGCGCCATGATGTGCGGGCAGGCTGATCAGGTCGGGCAGGCCTTGGCACCATTGTTGAGGTCTTGCTTGTCGATGCGGCTGAGCAGGGTAGCCTTGCCATCTTTCCAGGTCAGGGTCAGCACATACAGGGAGTCGAAGTCGCCACCGGACCAGTCTTCGGTCAACGAGGTTTTCTTGCCCAGTGCCTGGCTGGCGACGCTGTTGATCAGTTCCGGCAAGTAGCCGTGGGACCAGGCGGTGTAGATGGTTGAGCTGTGGTACTGGTCGCCAGTCAGCTCTTTGGCCAGTTGGCGGGTGTCGTTGGCCGAGTACTCCAGATTGATCGGCAAGCCCAGCTTGATGGCGCTGGGGTTGATGGTCATCAGCGGGCGCACGTAGCTGTAGGCGTCATCGTCGGCGCCTTCTTCGACCTGGCGTGAAGGGTTGGCGGCAAACACGTAGTCGGCCTTGCCGTAGCGTTGCGGCAGCAAGGTGGCCAGGTCAATCGCCCGGTTGAGTCCCTGGCAGGTAAGCTGGCCGAGGCCATCGGCGGGTTTTTCGGCGTGGCGCAAAAACACCAGGGTTTGCACACCGTCTACTGGCCGGGCAAAGACGTCATCCGCGTGTACCGCCAGCGTCACGGCGCCAGCAATCAGTAGCAGCGGAATCGCCGCCAGTGCATAGGGTTTGAGTCGAGGTTTAATCCAAACAGACTGGGTCATGGGGTTCTTCTGCATACATCTGTTAAGGCTGATCGGCCTGGCACAGCGGGCAGCTGCGCCACTGTGTTGATCCTTGTCATTACGGCAAAACCTGAGCCTCCCATCCTTGGCAGAAGCGTTTATTAGATGCCTTTTTCGCAATTGGTTCGATTTTACCTGCGCTATATCGGGAATAGTCCTACAGGACGAATGCTATGGTGGCTTTTTTATATGACAAAATCGTTCACCCTTTAGTCTGGTATTCCTACAGAGGCTAACGCCATGCTTCCAGCGCCACTGCGAAAACCGAGCAACCCCGTGCATCTTCGTGTTCGTGCCTGGCGCGGCCGCGTAGGGCTGGCCATGGTTGCCAGCCTGTCGGTGCTGGCGGGGATGACCGATGCCATCGGCTTTTTGGCCACCGGTGATTTCGTTTCATTTATGAGTGGTAACACCACACGTCTGGCGGTGGCCATTGGTGATGGTGACGTGGGTATGGCGGTGCGCCTGTTGTTTGCGGTGCTGGCGTTTATTCTCGGCAATGCTCTGGGAGTATTGCTGGGCCGTTGGGGCGGGCGCCGTGCGTTGCCGTTGATGCTGGTGATTGCGGGCCTGTTGTGTGCATCGGCCCTGCTGCCGTTTGCCACACAAGTACCCGCGCTGCTGGCGGCCATTGTGGCGATGGGCATGCTCAATGCGGCGGTGGAACAGGTCAATGGCCTGCCGGTGGGGCTGACCTATGTGACCGGGGCATTGTCGCGTTTCGGTCGGGGTCTGGGCCGCTGGTTGCTGGGTGAGCGGCGCAGTGGCTGGCGCGTGCAACTGGTGCCCTGGGCCGGGATGTTGCTGGGCGCGGTACTGGGTGCCGTGCTGGAGGCACAATTCGGCCTTAAGGCCATGCTGTTCAGTGCCGCTTTTGCTGCTGTTTTGGGGGTGCTGTCGCTGCGCATTCCGCGGCGTTGGCAACGGGATTACATGCCGCGTTAATCCCCCGTTTTGCTTCGCCCGGCCTGCGCGTAAACTGGCGCAGCCCGGCTGCATGCCCAGCCCCACGAACAGGAGTCGTTGTGTCCAAGTCAGTCGATGACAATTCATCCCTTGAGTCATTTTCCATCGAGAGCCCCGCGCCGCTGTATGCGCGGGTCAAACAGGCCATTACGCAAAAAATTCGTTCAGGGGCCTGGCTGCCCAACTCCAAACTGCCCTCGGAAAGTGAACTGCTGGCCCTGCTGGGTGTGAGTCGCATGACCATCAATCGCGCCTTGCGCGAGCTGACCATCGAAGGGCTGCTGGTACGTATGCAAGGGGTTGGCACCTTCGTTGCCGTGCCCAAAGGCAATGCGGCGTTGTTCGAGATTCGCAATATCGCCCAGGAAATCGCCGACCGTGGCCATGTGCATCGCTGCGAAGTGATTGTGCTCGAAGAAGTCCCGGCCAAGGTCACACCTGTGCTGCCGTTTGCCCTTGACGGTGTCAAACGCTTCTTCCACTCGCTGATGGTGCATTACGAAAATGATGTGCCGGTGCAGATCGAAGAGCGCTATGTAAATGCCGAGATTGCCCCTGAGTATCTGCAACAGGACTTCACCCGTACCACGGCCTATGCCTACCTGATGAACCTGGCGCCACTGACGGGCGGCGAGCATGAGGTGGAGGCTATTCATGCCAAGTCTGCGGAATGCCGTTTGCTCAACGTCAAACGCAATGAACCCTGCCTGCTGATTCGTCGCCGTACCTGGGCCGCCCAGGGGCTAGTGGGATGTGCCCGGTTGGTTTATCCGGGGTCGCGTTATCGCTTGCAAGGCCAATGCGGTAACTGACAGCCCGCGGGTGACGATGTGTTACTCGCGTTACTTTTGGTGCGTTTTTGTTACCTTCCTGCCTGTTAATGCACAAAGTTGCGGCAGTTTTCTGCGGGCTATTTTGGCGTTATCTTTTTCATATTAAAAACTTAAAGTTTTTAACTATCTGATTTTGAACATATTTAAATCTTACTCTGGCGCTGGAGGCAGAGTGCTTTCGGCGTGTTGGCCCTTCACTTGCATTCACTTGTACATACAGGCTGGTATAAGTGTGCACTTGTTGCACAGCATGAGCATTTGAGGGGGTGGCATGGACAACAATCCGTTTACGCAACAACTGCAGGGGGTACGGGTGCTGGATATCAGCCGCGTACTGGCCGGGCCGCATTGCACAGCGATGCTGGCGGATCTGGGCGCCGATGTGATCAAGTTCGAGGTGCCCGAGGAGGGTGATGATGCTCGCCACCTGGGACCGTTTCTGGAGGGCGAAAGTGTTTATTTTGGCCTGATCAATCGCGGCAAGCGCAGCGTTGAAATCGACTTTAAAAACCCGGCGGATCGCCAGCGTTTCTACGCGTTGGTGGCCGATGCCGATGTGGTGGTCGAGAACTTCCGTCCCGGTGTGACGCAGCGCCTGGGCATCGATTTCGACAGTCTCAAGCAGCACAACCCACGCTTGATCTACGCCAGTATTTCCGGTTTCGGCCAGGACGGCCCGCTGTCCAAACGCCCGGCCTACGACATTGTTGCGCAAGCCATGTCCGGCCTGATGAGTGTTACCGGGTTTGCCGCTACCGGCCCGACCCGCAGCGGCGAGGCCATCGGTGATCTTTGTGCCGGTGTGTATGCGGCCTGGGCAATCAGCTCGGCGCTGTTTGCCCGTGAGCGGCATGCACCGGGGGCGCAGTACATCGACGTAGCCATGTTTGATGTGCTGTTCAGCCTGCAAGTGACCGGGCTGTCCAACCTTTACGCAAACGGTGTGGCGCCGGGGCAGGTGGGCAATCGGCATCCGGTCTCCACGCCGTTTGACACCTATCGCGCAGCGGATGGCCTGGTGGTGATTGCAGTCGCCAGCAATCGCTTGTTCGAACGTCTGTGCCAGTGCATGGGCCAGCCGCAACTGGCGACCGATGCGCGCTTTATCGATGACACCCAACGCACCCTGAATGAGCCGGCACTGCGCGCCGCTATTGAAGCCTGGACGGCGCAGCACAGCGTTGGACAGTTGTGCGACGGCTTGCTCGATGCCGGGGTGCCGTCGTCGCCAGTGTGGGATCTGCAACAGGCTGCCAGCAGTGAGCATGCCCGGGTTCGGCAGTTGCAGTTTCAACCAGAAGGCGCGGCGCTGGCACTGGTGCCGCAACCGGTGTTCTTCAATGGCCGTAAACCCCATGCCACCACCATCGCCCCGCGTTTGGGCGCCGACAACGCCGACTTTGGCTTTTGTAAAGCAGGAGAGCACCCATGAATTTTGAAATGACAGCAGAAGAACTGGCCGTGGTTGAAAGCGCCGAGCAAGTGGCCCGTGAAGTGATCCAGCCGCTGGCCCAGCACTATGACGAAACCGAAAGCTTTTGCCTGGCCAGTATCCGGGCGTTGAGCGATCTGGGCTGTATGGGCGTCAACCTGCCAGAAGAGTATGGCGGCCTGGGCATCGGTAGCCTGGCGATGAGCCGGGTGGTGGAAGCGGTGGCGGGTGCCTGTGCCTCCACGGCATCAGCCATGACCGCACATTTTCTGGCCACCGATTCGATCCTGCTGGGCGGCACCGAGGAACAGAAACAGGAATGGTTGCCACGGGCAGCCAGCGGCGAATTGCTCGGTGCCTTTGCCCTGACCGAACCGGCTGCTGGCTCCAACCCCGCCGATATGCGCAGCCGCGCCGTGCGTGAGGAAGGCGGCTGGCGTGTGCGCGGCAGCAAGCACTACATCACCAATGCCAAGGAAGCCGATTTTATCGTGCTCTACGTCAAGACCGACGCAGACGCAGGCCACAAGGGGATCAGTGCTTTTATGGTGCCCCGGGGCACGGCAGGCATCAGCTTTTCCAGTCCGGAAAAAACCATGGGCCTGCGCGGCAGTACCATCTATGAGCTGGCACTGGACTGCTGGTTGCCGGAATCGGCGCTGCTCGGCGTAGAAGGCCAGGGATTCAACACGGCCATGGCAGTGCTCGATCGTGGGCGTGTTGAGGTGGCGGCCATGTCCCTGGGGATTGCCAATGCGGCCCTGCAAGCCAGCCTGAACTGGGTGCGTGAACGCCAGATCGGGCCCAAGCCGCTGGCCGCTTATCAAGGCACGCAATGGCGCCTGGCCGATATGTACGCGCAACTTGAAAGCGCGCGCATGCTTACCATGAAAGCCGCTGCCCGACGTGACAGCGGCGAGCGTTTCAGCCTGGATTCGGCCACCGCCAAACTGGTGGCTGCCGAATGCGCCGGGTTTATCACCGATGCCGCACTGCAGTTGCACGGGGGGTATGGTTATAGCCGCGACCTGCCACTGGAGCGCTATGTACGCGATGCCCGGATTTTGCGGATTTTTGAAGGCACCTCCGAGGTGCAAAAAATCATCATCTCCCGCGCCTTGCTCGACGCTGCCCGATAATCAGCCGCGCAAGGATTGGAAAAGTCTTTCCCAAAACAACACGGCGCACCTCCTGTGGTGCCAGCCCGAAGGAACTGCTTATGTCCACGCTCAATCAGGATTCACCGCGGGCCACGCTGGTCGAACAGCGTTCGATAGATTACATCCCTGAGTCGGAGCGCCATGGGCGCCTGTTCAGCCAGTTCACCTTGTGGTTTGGTGCCAACCTGCAAGTCACTGCGATTGTCACCGGGGCTCTGGCCGTGGTGTTGGGCGGCGATGTGTTCTGGTCGCTGATCGGTCTGCTGATCGGCCAGGTGCTTGGCGGCACCATCATGGCGCTGCACGCGGCACAGGGGCCGAAGCTGGGTCTGCCGCAAATGATCTCCAGCCGGGTGCAATTTGGCGTCTACGGCGCGGTGATCCCGATTGTGCTGGTGTGCCTGATGTATGTGGGGTTCTCGGCAAGCGGTTCAGTGCTGGCCGGGCAGGCGGTTGGGCAACTGGTGGGGGTGAGTGATTCGTGGGGCATCCTGATTTTTGCCGCGCTGATCGTACTGCTGACCATCCTGGGTTATCGCACCATCCATATGATAGGCCGGGTGGCGAGTGTGGTCGGGGTGCTGGCGTTTTTCTATCTGTTCTACACCCTGATTTCACAAAACGACATTGGCCTTTTGCTCAGCAATAAACACTTTTCCCTGAGCAGTTTTTTGCTCGCGATTTCCTTGTCAGCGTCCTGGCAGATCGCGTTCGGGCCTTATGTGGCTGACTACTCGCGCTACTTGCCGTCGAACACTTCGTCGTTGAAAACCTTTCTGGCGGTAGGCCTGGGTTCGGTGGTCGGCTCACAGATCTCAATGGTGTTCGGCGTGTTTGTCGCCGCGCTGGCAGGCAAGGCGTTTGCCGGGCATGAGGTAGCGTATATCGTCGGCATGGGGGCGAGCGGGGCGATGGCAGCGCTGCTGTATTTCTGTGTGGTATTTGGCAAGGTGACCATCACCACGCTCAATGCCTACGGCAGTTTTATGTCACTGGCGACGATCGTCAGCGGTTTTCGCGGCAACCATGAAATCTCGAAAACCCTGCGTCTGTTTTACATCCTGCTGATGGTCGGTTTTGCTACCGGCCTGGCCTTGCTTGGGCAGCATTCGTTCCTCAAGGATTTCTCGGCCTTTATCCTGTTCTTGCTGGCGTTTTTCACGCCTTGGAGCGCGATCAATCTGGTGGATTTCTATCTGATCAGCAAAGAGCGCTACGACGTACCGGCATTGTCTAACCCGAATGGCCGATACGGGCGCTGGAACCTGCGCGGTATTCTGGTGTACGCCTTTGGGGTGGTGGTGCAACTGCCGTTTATTGCTACCAGCTTCTACACCGGGCCTCTGGTTGAACAACTGGGCGGGACTGATATTTCGTGGATTATCGGCCTGACCCTGCCAGCGCTGGTGTACTACTTCGTGGCGCGCAACTCGGTGCAGGTGGTACCGGATCAACTGATATTGCCTGTCGAGCCCGCAACGGTTTAAGGCGTAGCAATCAACACAGGTGGGCGATGCCGTTGGTAGTCGGCATCGCTTCTGTAGCCATAGAGGGAAAAACAATGAAGGTGCTGGCCTGTATCAAACGAGTGGTCGACTACAACGTGAAAGTTCGCGTCAAGGCGGACAACTCCGGCGTTGACCTCGCCAACGTCAAGATGTCGATGAACCCCTTCTGCGAAATCGCTGTGGAAGAAGCCGTACGCCTGAAAGAGAAAGGTGTTGCGACTGAAATCGTCGTCGTCTCCATCGGCCCGACCACTGCTCAGGAACAGCTGCGTACCGCGCTGGCACTGGGTGCAGATCGCGCCATTCTCGTCGAGTCCGCCGAAGACCTGACCTCGCTGGCCGTGGCCAAGCTGCTCAAGGCCGTTGTCGACAAGGAACAGCCACAGCTGGTAATCCTGGGCAAACAGGCCATCGACAGCGACAACAACCAGACTGGCCAGATGCTGGCTGCGCTGACCGGTTTCGGTCAGGGTACCTTCGCTTCGAAAGTGGAAGTGGCAGGCGACAAGGTTGCCGTGACCCGTGAAGTTGACGGCGGCGCGCAAACTGTTTCGCTGAAATTGCCGGCGATCATCACCACCGACCTGCGTTTGAACGAGCCGCGTTATGCGTCCCTGCCAAACATCATGAAAGCCAAGAAGAAGCCGCTTGAAGTGCTGACGCCAGATGCATTGGGCGTTTCCACGGCTTCCACCAACAAAACCCTGAAAGTCGAAGCGCCAGCTGCACGCAGCGCGGGTATCAAGGTCAAGTCGGTGGCTGAACTGGTCGAGAAACTGAAAAACGAAGCGAAGGTAATCTAATCATGACTATCTTGGTAATCGCAGAACACGACGGCAAAAAACTGGCTCCGGCCACGCTGAACACCGTAGCCGCTGCCGCTAAAATCGGTGGCGACATCCATGTTCTGGTTACAGGCCAGGGCATCGGGGCTGTGGCTGAAGCTGCCGCAAAAATCGCTGGCGTAGCTAAAGTACTGGTTGCTGACAATGCGGCTTACGCCCATCAGCTGCCGGAAAACGTTGCTCCACTGGTTGCCGAGCTGGGCGCTGGTTACAGCCACATCCTGGCTGCTGCCACTTCCAACGGCAAAAACATCCTGCCGCGCGTTGCTGCGCAACTGGACGTGGACCAGATCTCCGAGATTATCTCGGTCATCAGCGCTGACACCTTCACCCGCCCGATCTATGCCGGTAACGCCATTGCTACCGTGCAGTCCACCGCACCGGTAAAAGTGATCACCGTACGTGCCACCGGTTTCGATCCGGTAGTCGCAGAAGGTGGTTCGGCAGCTGTTGAAGCTGTTGCCGCGGTTCACGATGCAGGCACTTCGTCGTTTGTTGGCGAAGAACTGGCCAAGTTGGACCGTCCTGAGCTGACTGCAGCTAAAGTCGTCGTTTCTGGCGGCCGTGGCATGCAAAACGGTGACAACTTCAAACTGCTGTACACCCTGGCTGACAAGCTGGGTGCTGCTGTTGGCGCATCTCGCGCGGCAGTGGATGCAGGTTTCGTACCCAACGATATGCAGGTCGGCCAGACCGGCAAAATCGTTGCGCCTCAGCTGTACATCGCGGTCGGTATCTCCGGCGCGATCCAGCACTTGGCCGGTATGAAAGACTCCAAGGTGATCGTTGCGATCAACAAGGACGAAGAAGCACCGATCTTCCAGGTGGCCGATTACGGTCTGGTTGCGGACTTGTTCGAAGCCGTACCTGAGCTGGAGAAGCTGGTTTAATCCAGTTGCTTCACTTATAAAGGGCCCGGTTATCGGGGCGGTGGGGAAGGGCGGGGCACTCAGTGCCTTGCGTATTCTTCACGGCCCGGGTAGCCGGGCTTTTTTATGCCTGTCAATTGTGCGGATGGAGCGTGGGGATATGGATATGCGTCAGATCAGCAGGCTGCTGGTGGGTTTGGCATTCTTGCCATTGCTGTCCGAGGCGGCGGGCAAGTGTGAGCGCTTGATCGTCACTGGCAGCCCCGATGCGCCACCTTATCTATGGCGTGATCCTGGCGACCCGGCGCATTTGATCGGCGCCAGTGCCGACCTGATACAACAGGCGGGCCAAGAGTTGGGGGTCAAGGTTGAGGTCCTGTATGGCGGCAAGCGCGCCCAGGCGCAGGAGGAGGTACGCACCGGGCGCATGGACATGCTGCTCGATGCGCCGCTGACGGTCAGCGGGCTGTCGTCGTTCGACTACATTCACCCGCCGCTGGTGCGTAACGACTACCTGGTGTGGACGCGCAAAGATTCGACCCTGGTGTACGAAACGCCCGCAGACTTGCACGGGCACAAGGGCGCAGTCTCGGAAAAAGCCCGTTTAAGCGAAACCTTCAACGAGTTTGCCGAGCACCAACTGACCCTGGAACGCCAACCCGGCCTGACCCAGGCTTTTCAGAAGTTGCTGCTTGGCCAGGCCGAGTACGTCCTGGCCGGGCGCTACTCCGGTATGGCCACAGCGCAAACCCTGGGCATCGCCGATGACCTGCTGGCGCATCCGCAGCCCATTGATCAGCCGGGGCTGTTTGTGGCGGTTTCCCATGACTCGGCCTGCAATGAACCGTGGTTGCGCGGACAGCTCGCCAAAAAGATGACAGAATTGCCCGCCTCCGGCCTGGCCGAGGCTGCATTGCAACGCAATCTAGAGCGGTGGAAAGCCCAGTTGCAACAACCGCTCAGCGCCCCAAAACAGTAGGAATCCCTAGTGACAATTCGACCTCTTTTCGCTGCCCTGGCCGTTTTGGCTCTGGCGGGTTGTGCAGCCGATCCTGCGCCGAATGAACAATTGCGTTTGACCGAACAAGCCTTGGAACAAGCCAGGGCAGTAGGTGCAAAAGCCGATGATCTGGCTGAGCTCAAGCAAGCCGAAGACAAGCTGGCCCAGGCGCTGGCAGATATGGCAGATGAATCCTACAAAGACGCACGCATGCAGGCCGAGCAGGCCGAGCTTGATGCCCGATTGGCCGAAGCCCGCGTGCTGACGCAAAAAAGCCAGGAACAATTGAACGTGCTCAATACCCGCATCGCGCGCTTGCGCAAACAACTGGCGGAGGCGCAATGAGCCTCAAATCAGCAGGTTTTATCGGGGTGCTGGTTGTCGGCCTGACCGGTTGTGCCGGTCATCACAACAGCGAACAAGCCTTGCAGCAGGCCAGTACGGACTTTCAGGCCGTCAAGGAAGATACCAACGTGTTGCGTATCGCGCCCAAGGACGTGATCCGCTCCGGTGAATCCCTGGCCCGTGCCGACCGGTTGTCCAGCTACTGGGGCAGCGGCGAAGATGTTGCGCACTACGCCTACTTGAGTCAGCGCTACAGCGAAATCGCCCGTGAACACACCCAGCAGGTGCTTAACGAAGAGCGTGCGGCCAAGCTCGAACTGGAGCGTCAGCGCCTGCAACTGGCCTTGCGTGAAGCCAAGCTGTTGAGCGTTCAGCAACAGGGCCAATGGCTGGAAGAGCAAATCATCAGCCTGGCCACTACGCAGACCGACCGTGGCCTGGTCATGACCCTGGGCGACGTGCTGTTCGATACCGGCGAAGCCGACTTGAAAAACTCGGCCAACCGCACGGTGCTCAAGCTGGTGCAGTTCCTGCAATTGAACCCCAAGCGCATTGTGCGGATCGAGGGCTACACCGACAGCACTGGCGGTTCGGAAGATAACCTCAAGCTGTCCCGTGCCCGTGCCCAGGCAGTGGCCGATGTGCTGATCGATCTGGGCATCGACGAAAAACGCATTCAGGTGGAAGGTTATGGTGACCAGTACCCGGTGGATGTAAACGCCAGCGAACGCGGCCGGGCGCAGAACCGCCGTGTTGAAATCGTCTTTTCTGACGAAAAAGGCCAATTGGGCGCTGCGCGCTGAAACCGGTCATGTATCAACTGTGGGAGCGGGCTTGCTCGCGATTGGAGCGGCTCGGTTTACCAGACGGACCGCATTGCTGCCATCGCGGGCAAACCTCGCTCCCACAACAGCATTATCCGCACCCATACAGTTCCCTCCGCACTCGGGGTGTACGGCTTAGATAAGTGACAACTGTGCCCGTACACTTCTAAACTGTTCCGGTATTGTTCCTCATAAAAACAAAGCCTGAACATCGAGTGCCGCGCCATGACCAATCTTTTGCTCTATCAACGCATCGCTCAGCAGTTGGCTGAGGATATCCGGCGTGGCGTTTATCAGCCGGGCGAGCGTGTGCCTTCGGTGCGCAAGATGAGTTCACAGCTCAATGTCAGCCATGCCACGGTGTTGCAGGCTTACGCCAACCTGGAAGACCAGGGCCTGATCCGGGCCCGACCGCAGTCCGGCTACTATGTGCACCAAACCCCGGCCCTGACCGCCCCCACCCCGGATATCGCTCGTGTTGAGCGCCCGGGCCTGGTCACCCGCAGTAGCATTATTCAGCAAGTTCTGGTCGAGTCCCGTCGTGAAGGCGTATTCCCGCTGGGTGCGGCGGTGCCCAGTGTCGACTACTTGCCAGTGCGGGCGCTGCATCAGCAACTGGCCAAGGTCACGCGCTTTCACAGCCCGCGGGCATTCAGCTATATGTTTAGCCCCGGTTTTGAGCCTCTGCGCCGCCAGGTAGCAATCCGCATGCGTGATGCTGGCGTTGTAGTTGACCCTTCAGAAGTCATCATCACCCACGGCTGCGTCGATGCCCTGCAAATGTCGCTGCGCGTGCTGACACGCCCCGGCGACCTGATTGCGGCGGAGTCACCGACCTATTATGGTCTGCTGCAACTGGCTGACTTACTGGGTTTGAAAGTCATCGAAATCCCCAGCGACCCAGCCACCGGCATGAGCCTTGAGGCCTTGCAACTGGCCGCCAATCAATGGTCGATCAAGGCCCTGGTGTTGACCACGCGTCTGAGCAATCCGCTGGGCGGGACCATGCCTGAAGAGCGGCAAAAGCAGTTGCTGCGCCTGGCTTCGGACTTTGATATCCAGATCGTCGAAGACGATATCTATGGCGAACTGATGTTCGAGGTCGGACGTACCAAGGCCCTGAAAGCCTATGACCGGCTGGATCGGGTGATCTACTGCTCGAGCTTTTCCAAAACCCTGTCGCCCGGTGTGCGGATCGGCTGGATGATTGCGGGCAAGTTCCAGCAGGAAATCCAGCGTCTGCAAACCTTCACTACTCACTCGGCGTGCAGCGTGACGCAGATGGGGGTGGCTGCTTACCTTGAAAATGGCGGTTACGACCGCCATTTACGTTATATCCGCCAGGAATACAGAAAAAACCTCAGTGCATTCCAGTTGGCTGTTCAACAGCATTTTCCGGAAGGCACGCAGATGTCCCGTCCCAGCGGTGGCTTTATCCTGTGGGTCAGCTTGCCGGGCCGGGTCAATACCCAGGAGCTGCATGTGCGAGCGCTGCAACAAGGCATCAGTATCGCCCCGGGGCTGATTTTCAGTAATACCGAGCAGTTCAACCATTGCATCCGGTTAAACTGCGGTACGCCCTGGAACCGCGAAGCCGAACGGGCCCTGATGACGCTTGGCATGCTTGCCAATCAGCTCTGCCAGGAAACTGCAGGCCTGTACGGTGGCTCGGCAACAGCCGGGGTAGCATATTGACTATAATTAACTTGTTAGCCTGTGCGTAAAGCGCGAGCATACGCACCTGAACCGATAAAGCTGTGGGAGTTATGAAAGCGACGTATTGTGCGAGTCTTGTGTTGATGGGTGTTTTAGGGGCGCTCAATGTGGTGGTTGCGACAGCAGCCCCGGAGCAACCTGCATCCGCTTCTGCGCCCACACAATCTGTCCAAACACCTGCAAAGCCTGCAGCCAGCGAGAAAAAGGCGCCGGTTAAAACGCGTGCGCCGATTGCCTCCAAATCAAAGTCGGCCCATGAGATCGCCAAAAAGCGTTTGCCCGCGGCGAAGCTCGACTTGCGCCTGCCACCCGAGATGGTCAAGCAGCTGCGGCCCTTGGGCACAATCCCCATGCCGGCTCACAAACCGCTGTTGCCCAACATGTTTGGCGAAAAGCCGGCCGAAGAAAGCCCTTTCCAGCTCAACGGGCGTTTGCTCAGCAACGAAATGGACCTGCAATTGCGCAATGATTTTCGACGTAATGAAATCGAAGGTGCGGCGTTGGATTTCGAGTTCAAACAATAAGTGTCGAGCGCTGAAAAACGGGCTTCTAAACTGACTGTTCAGTCACTGCCATTAATCAGCACATTCTGCTGAACGGTCAATTTCAAACACCTGTTCCAGCGAGTACTATCCCTTGTCATCAACACACTTTGCCCCGAATCAGGAGCTGACTTCATGAATTGCCGTGAAGGCTGTGGCGCTTGCTGCATAGCCCCTTCCATCAGCACACCGCTGCCCGGCATGCCTAATGGCAAGCCTGCGGGGGAACGCTGCCTGCATCTTTCTGTCGACTACTTGTGCGGTTTGTTCGGCCAGCCACAACGCCCTGCGGTGTGCGGCGACTTCAAGGCCGATATCGAGGTGTGCGGCAGCAATCGGGAAGAAGCGATCAACCTGATCGGCTGGTGGGAACAGGTAACCGCGGCATAGTGTGTTGGTCTCCAGTGAACAGACCTTCAACAATAAGGAATAAGACAATGGGTTCGTTGCATCGATTGGCATTGGTATGTGGTTTGAGCACTCTGCTGGTGGGCGTGGCTCAGGCTGAAGACTGGAAGGTCGCCAAGGATCAGGACGGCATCAAGGTGTCGCTGAGCGAAGTGGCCGGGTCCCAGTACAAGGCGTATCAGGGGGTGACGACCATCAAGGCGCCGTTGGCCAAGATCAGCAAATTGCAGGAAGACGTGGCCAGCGCTTGTGCCTGGATCCATGAGTGCCAGTCGCAAAAATTGCTCAAGCATGAAGGCGACCAGAGCTGGACCTACACCCAGTTCAAAACCCCGTGGCCGGTAACCCCGCGTGATTCGGTGCTGCTGGTAACTTCTGCCCAGGGCGCCGATGGCAGCCTGACCCGCACACTTAAAGGCCTGCCGACCTATATTCCGGAAGAAAAGGGCTTTGTGCGCGTTGCCCAGGTCAATGGGTTCTGGAAGCTGGTACCTAAAGGCGACAACCTCACCGAAGTGACCTATCAGGTACACACCGAGCCGGGTGGTAGCGTGCCTTCCTGGTTGGCCAACAAGTTTGTGGTCGATGCCCCTTTCAATACCCTCAAAGGGCTGAAAGAGCGCGCTGAAAAGCCGTAACCCACAGCAGTGCAACCCGGGTCCTGGACAGCGCATCTGTCCGGGTACCGGGCGCGGGGTTTTCCGATAAACCATAAAACCTGTTGAAATTCATGGCTGGCCCCCTTGGCAGACGCCGCCCCGTGGAGCTACTCTGCATTCAGACCAGCGAAGTATTCGACTGGCTCTGATCTTGTTCGCTACATGCTTATTTCTTCCCTTGTCACGGCCATTTTGCAGCCAAAAGGGAAGCGCTGAATGTCTATCCATTGCGAGGAGGACGTTTCATGAGCACAGCCCATCAAGAAGACCTCAGCAGCTATGTGCTGCGCCGCATGAAAGAAGGCGGTTTTGACTTTTCACGTATCCATCCCATCGAGTTTTACGCGATCTTCCCGGATGAGGAGCGGGCGCGCAGAGCTGCAGGCAAATTTTGTGGTGAATCCCTGAATGCGCAAATCAACGTGCGTGATGACGGTGCCTGGAATCTGGAGTTGAGCAAAGTGATGTACGCCACCTATGGTGGCATCGGTGATTTCGAGCAGGACTTTGAAGCTGTCGTAGTACCGCTGGGCGGGATTATCGAAGGCTGGGGCGTCAAGCAGGAGGTGCGTGGCCTGCTCAACTGAAATGCGTTGGATCGGTTTGCGGCTGGCCTTAGGGCCGGCCGTTTTGCTTTTTACCCCGGGTACCCAGCTCCGCGAAGACGTGCAGGAGCTGCACGTCTTCGGCATTTTGGCGGGTCTTTAGCCTATAACCTTGGTCAGGTTCGGCAAGATCAGCAGCAAGGTGGTTGCAAAGAGGATAAGTCCGGCCTGACGTACTTTCGTATATTTGAACATGGCTATCTGCCTTTTTTTGTTATTCCTGAACGACAATGCCTGCGTCAGGGCTCCACGCCTTGAAAACAAAGCGGCCCTGTCGACAGGCTTAACCTTAGAGTCCTCATAAGATAAGGCTTAGAACCCTTTCACATCATCCAAGTGCAGTAAGTTTCTAAAACGCTATTAGGTTTTTTGACCTTGCCCTGTCACCCCGCAGCTAGACGCAATGGGCTGTTTGAGAGGCGATATTCTTAGCGACCTACCGTTCGTCAGAGCGCTTTGTCCTTTACTGCCTTGTCCTACAAAAGTCTGCGGTTTTCGGGGCCTGGAGGGCAATTACTACGTTGAGTACTTGCCATGAAATGCCCTTTCAAGGCAGGCTCTGACGAGTTGTCATCATCACTTTCGCCTTTATCGTGCCAGGTACTTTTATGTCGCTACGCATCTGCATTCTGGAAACCGACATTCTGCGTCCAGAGTTTGTTGATCAATATCAGGGCTACGGGCAAATGTTCGTGCGCCTGTTCTCCACGCAGCCGATTGCGGCACAGTTCAGCGTTTTTAACGTGATGCAGGGCGAGTACCCGACTGATGACCAGACCTTCGATGCTTACCTGGTCACCGGCAGCAAGGCCGACTCGTTTGGCACCGACCCCTGGATCCAGACCCTCAAAACCTACCTGCTGAGCCGCTACGAACGTGGCGACAAGCTGCTTGGTGTGTGCTTCGGCCATCAATTGCTGGCGCTGCTGCTGGGCGGCAAGAGTGAGCGCGCCACTCAGGGCTGGGGCGTGGGCACCCATCAGTACAAACTTGCCGCCAGGGCGCCGTGGATGAGCCCTGTGGTCGAAGACCTGACGCTATTGATCAGCCATCAGGATCAGGTCACATCCTTGCCGGACAACGCTACGGTGATTGCGTCCAGCGATTTCTGCCCGTATGCCGCCTACCACATCAATGACCAGGTACTGTGTTTCCAGGGCCACCCCGAGTTTATCCACGACTACTCGCGGGCCTTGCTTGACCTGCGCCAGGAGCATTTGGGCCAGCAGGTCTACACCAGCGGCATTGCCAGCCTGGATCAGGACCATCATGGCCGCACCGTTGCCGAGTGGATGATGCGTTTCGTGTCGCACAAGCCGCAAACAGTCTGACACCCGATTCGCATTGTGTAGGGTATTTGTGGGAGCGGGCTTGCTCGCGATACAGGCGGCGAGATCGTCTGCTAACCATCGTGAGCAAACACGCTCCCACAGTGAGGGTTACAACCAGCCAGACCGCTTGAAGCTGGTCCACAAGCCGGTCACCCCCAGCGCAATAAACCCCAGTACGCCGAAGTAACCGTAATGCCAGGTCAACTCCGGCATGTTCTGGAAGTTCATCCCATAAATGCCCGCCACCGCAGTGGGGAAGGCCAGAATGGCCGCCCAGGCAGCGAATTTGCGTTGCACGTTGCTCTGGCGCGACGACTCCAGCAACACGACAATTTCAATCGTCTGGGTAGCGATATCACGCAGATTGGTGAGGTCTTCCATCTGGCGGGTGACGTGAATCTGCACATCGCGAAAATACGGGCGCATGTTCTTGTCGATAAAGGGGAACGTCAGGCGCTGCAGTTCTTCGCTGATCTCGACCATGGGCGCCACATATCGGCGCAGGCGCAGTACATCACGGCGCAGGCCATGCAGATGCACAATGTCGGCCTCATTGAGGGCGTTGCCCATGATGCTTTGTTCGAGCTGTTCGATTTCGGCGTGGATCGCTTCGCTGACCGGCTGGTAGCTCTCTGTGACAAAGTCGAGCAGGGCATACAGCACAAAGTCCTCGCCATGCTCCAGCAGCAGCGGGCGCGCCTCACAGCGCTGGCGCACAGCCTTGTATGAGGCCGAATGGCCATTGCGGCTGGTGATGATATAGCCGTTACCGGCAAAGATATGGGTTTCGACAAACTCCAATTGGCCTTCATGGCGAATTGGCGAATAAATCACGATAAACAGCGCGTCGCCAAAGGTTTCGAGCTTGGGCCGGCTGTGCTGCTCAAGTGCGTCTTCGATGGCCAGCTCATGCAGGTTGAACTGGCGTTGCAAGTTGGTCAGCTCTTGCGCGTCAGGTTGCTCCAGACCAATCCAGACGAAGTGACCAGGCTTTTTGGCCCACTCACTACCTTCGTCCAGAGTGATATTGGTGACTTTCTTGCCTGCGCTGTAAACCGCAGCAGCAACGACTCTCCCCATAGTTCTAATCGCTTCTTCTTCAAAGGGTTATGGCACGAATATGCAGCTTAGCGTGCCTTGCCCTACTTCGAGTCAACAAACAGTCAGAGGTTCGGGTTGGAAGCGCTAGTGCTGCCTGCGGCCACAGGCGGCAACCTGCGGTTTTGCTGGCTCAGCAGTTCGCGGTCCATGGCCTCGATGCATTCGCGCATCTGCTCATGGCACTGCTCCATTAGCTGCGGGATATCATCCAGGGTCAGGCCTGCGGTCGGGATAGCTGGCAGGGAGCGAATCAGGATATCGGCACTGTGCCAGCGGTTGAGCTGAAAATGCTGGCTATAAGTGCTGACGCACACCGGCACAATCGGCACCCCGGCCGTAATGGCCATCTGAAAAGCGCCTTTTTTGAACGGCAGCAGGGTTTTGCCCATATTGCGCGTGCCCTCCGGGAACACCCAGATGGACGTGTCCTTCTCTTGCAGGGTGCGGGTCGTGGTCAGCATCGACTGACGGGCTTTCTTGGCATTGCCCCGATCGATCAGCACATTGCCCGCCAGCCAGAACAACTGACCGAATAGCGGCACCCATTTCAGGCTCTTTTTGCCGATGCAAACAGTGCGGCGCGGCACCACATTACCGAACACAAACAGGTCGTAGTTGGACTGATGGTTGGCGATGACCACGCAGCTTTGTGGCTTGTCCATCAAGGGGCCGACTTCGGTCTTGAGCTTGTAGCCCAGGATCCAGCGGGACGGCCACGCATACAGGCGCGCGCACAAACGGCTGTTGTCCGGGTTGAAGGGACGACACATACCCAGCAGCACACCGAGTACGCCTGCGATCATAAAATGCAGACACATCAACAACATACGTATCGAAAGTAGCATTTACAGGCTCGCGAAAACTAAGGATGGCGCAGTGTACGGATGTGCACTGTATTCAGCAATTACCCCGATACAAGTAGGAGATAGCTGAATTTTTAGCATTTGTTTCAACGAGCGTGCAGAGAGGCGGGGCAGAGGTGTTCAAGGATGTTTATGGTGGGGGGCAGGGCGGGGCAAATCCCGACCGCAGGTTGCAGTCGGGATTGAACTTGCAGGGGCGCGACTTAGAGCGGATGCAGCCGATCTTCCTCGATCGCCTTGTCGAGGGTTTCCAGCAGCGCTTTGCGGACCTTGAGCTTGGTGTTCTTGTGGGCCTTCATATTGATTTTCTTCAGCTGACGGGCCGCTTCAAGGGCTGCAGCCTGCAACTCTTCGGGCTTGACCACCTTGTCGAGGAAGCCTGCGTCTACCGCGGTGAGCGGGTTAAACATTTCGCCGTTGATCACCGAACGATGGAAGGCCGACTTGCGCAGACGATCGCGGGCCAGCTCGATACCGGCGTGGTGCATGGTCATGCCGATCTGAACTTCATTCAGGCCGATGCTGAACGGGCCTTCGACGCCGATGCGGTAATCCACCGACAGCAACAGGAAAGCGCCCTTGGCCACGGCATGGCCGCTGCAGGCGATCACCACCGGGAACGGATGCGCCAGCATGCGCCGGGCCAGGGTCGAGCCCTGGCGAACCAGCTCGATGGCTTGCTCGGGGCTGGCTGTCATCACCTTCAAGTCATAACCGCCGGAGAGAATGCCCGGCTGCCCGGTAATAATGACCACGGCGCGATCCTGCTCGGCCTGATCCAGCGCGGCATTAAAGGCCGTGATCACATCCGGGGAAATGGCATTGACCTTGCCATTGCTCAAGGTCAGCGTGGCGATACCGTCTTCCAGGTGGTAGGCAATCAAGTCACTCATGGCGCATATCCTTGTAATGAAGTGGGGCAGACGTTACCCAGCCCTACGGCGCAGGTAAAGGGCCATGACTGACTGGTGAGTCATGCTATTGGCCTCATCCCTCTATATAGAGGGCAGCCCGCCAGCGATTCAGGGGGGAACAGGCAAAGCTGACGAGCCGGAATTTGGCAGAATCGCCTCACTGGGGCCAACCACCAAAAGGACTATTTTCGTAAGCGCATGAAAATTCTGAAAAAAACATTTGTCATATCGAAAGCTTTCGACTACATTAGCGCGCCTCGACAGACAGAACTTGTTTGAAGAGATACGGTGAAGTGTCC
>Ga0302347_1000422_pt1 | contig 68596 bp, 58 predicted proteins | sample PhyWR1_FD_202178 | JGI IMG/M metagenome (GOLD analysis project Ga0302347, IMG submission 202178) | Leaf surface microbial communities from wheat plants in UC Gill Tract Community Farm, Albany, California, United States - DLSL W.R1 (v2)... | ecosystem: Host-associated > Plants > Phyllosphere >... | reverse complement strand
AGGGCTAACATGGCGCATTGTTTCGCTGATCTGCGTGCCCTAGCCCATGTCCAACCAAACCATCAAGACCCCCTGCGTCGGCCTGTGCTCCACGGTCTACGGCGATCTCGTGTGCCGTGGCTGCAAACGCTTCCACCATGAAGTGATCCAGTGGAATGGCTATAACGAAGAGGAAAAACGCGCGGTCTGGCTACGCTTGGAACAGTTGTTGGTGCAGGTAATGGCCGGCAAGCTGGAAGTTTTCGACCCCAGGACCCTGCGGGGCCAGCTGGAACAACGCAAGATCCGCTTCGTGCCGCACCAGTCCGAGTACTGCTGGGCCTACCAGTTGATCGCCCGTGGCGCGCGAGTGATCTCCAACCTGGAGGCCTACGGCATGGTACTGATGCCGGAGTTTCGCGATTGGCCGTTGCCGGACCTGCGCGACGCCATTGACCGCGAGTTCTTTATCCTGTCCGAGGCGCATTACCAGCGCTATATCGCGCCGGGCTTCCTCAAGGATGTGTTTGCTGACTAACAACACCTCTCCCAATCTTCATTGCCTGAACGGGCGGTGTCAGGGCTTGGTTGCGAGCTCTTCCAGATGATCCATCAATGTCTGCGGCTTGAGCACCAGCACATCGCTTTCCACGGCATCGAGTATCACCTCCGCCGTATTGCCGATCAGTGCCCCGGAAATTCCGGTGCGTGCCACGGTGCCGATGATCGTCACCGCCGCTTGCCACTTATGGGCCGCGAAAGGGATCAGCACATCCGCCGGGCCTTCTTCGATATGCAGGTGGGCGTCATCCACGTCGAACTCTGCCTGAAACGCCCGGCATTGCTCGCGATACCGCGCTTCGATGGTTTCCCTTAGCTGGAACGTCGGGTCCGCCGCGGACAACATCGGCGACGGATGGGCGCTGATCACATGCAACTGCGCCTTGGCCAGGCTGGCGATATCAAAGCCGTGGTCGATGATCGAGTTGTGCAAGGAGCGGTGTTCGCCATCGGTATTGCCCACGTCGATCGCTGCCAGGATCACCCCGCCGGCCCACGGTGTAGCGGTCTTGACCAGCAACACCGCCGTCGGGCAATAGCGCAGTAGTTTCCAGTCTGCCGGTGTAAGCAGGGCTTTTTTCAGCGGGCTGTCGGGGAAATGCTGCTTGATCACCAGCCCACAGCCTTCAGCCTGCTGCACGTCGATAATGGTGTCATGCAGGCTGGTATTCCACGCCTGCTCAGTGCTGACGCTGTAGCCGTCTTCCTGCAGGCCAGACTTCAGCAGCGCCAGTAGCGCCGAGTGCTCATGCTTCTTGTCGCAGACCAGCAAATGCAGGTGTGCGCCGGTGACCCCGGCGATCAGCTTGGCACGCTTGAGGGCCAGGCTTTCCGAATGCTCGGGCTCGATGACCACCAGGATGCTGCGGATGGCTTGCATGATCGGGATCTCCAAAAAAGGCGGGGGCTGGAACAACTATAGTTGCTGCGTGGCTCACGTCATGTTGATGCACATCAAGGGCGGCGGCTGGTGGTCTGCGGCGGGGTCGGTATAATCGCCGGCCTTTTGTGATTCTTTTGCCCGTGAGCCCGATGAACCTGCCACAAGAACTGCGAATTCAAGGCCGCCAGCACCGCCCTGAGCCTGATCGCCAAGTACCACGGCCATGTCGACCTGATCAATATGATGTCGCGCCTGGCCCGCGAAGAACTGGTGCATCACGAACAAGTCATGCGCCTGATGAAAAAGCGCAAGGTCGAGCTACGCCAGTTGCATGCCGGGCGCTATGCCTCCGGTTTGCGCAAAGTGGTGCGCAGCCACGAGCCGGTCAAGCTGGTGGACACCCTGGTGGTGGGGGCCTTTATCGAAGCGCGCAGTTGCGAGCGTTTCGAAGCGCTGGTGCCGCATTTGGACGAAGAACTCGGCAAGTTCTACTTCGGCCTGCTAAAAAGCGAGGCGCGGCACTTCCAGGGTTACCTGAAGCTGGCGTACCAGTATGGCGACGCCAAGGACATTGCCCAGGTGATCGAGCGGGTGAGGGCCGCCGAGCAGGACCTGATCGAGTCACCCGACGTCGAGTTCCGCTTTCACAGTGGCGTGCCAGCCTGAGGCCACGGCCACGCCGATCAACGCGGTGATCCCGGTCAACAGCAGGATCACCGTCTGGGTACTCAAGGGCGCAGCCAGCACGGCAATTGCCAGGCCGGCCATGGGTTGCGCCAGGTTGTTGAGCAGCGTGATCACGCCCACGGTCTTGCCGAAATCCTGCACCGGGATGACCCGCTGGCGGGTGCTGCGCATGTACACGTTGAACATCTTGTCGAAGCCGGTGACCAGCAGGAAGCCCAAGGTGTAGGCCCAGAGATTGGGGCTGATCGCCATGACCAACGCCCCGGCCGCAATCATCGAATACGACAGCCCGCCCAGCACTTTCAACGCCAGGGTGGCGCGCGCCAGGTAGAACAGGATCGCGATGGTCACCACTGCTCCGGCTGCCTGCAACAGGGCGTAGGCGTCTTTGTCAGCGGCAAAGTGACCGGTGACCATCGCCGCCGAAGTGGCCAGCGTCACACCGATGATCAGGTTTACCCCGACCGCGAGGGCAATGATCCGCTTCAGTTCCGCCAGGTTGCGAATATGCCCGAATGCGATACGCAGCGGTTGCAGCCAGATGTCTCGGTGTTGCTCAAAACTTTCCAGGTTCACTGTCGTGTTGCGCTGCCAGATCAACATCGCCAGGTCCGCCAGCACAAACAGGCCGGCAACGCCCAGCACCACCCAGTGCCAGGCCCATACCTCCAGCATCAGCGCAGCTATCAGCGGGCCGAGCACCAGGCCGCTCTGGTCGGCAATCTGTGAGTAGGACAAGGTCTTGGCGTAGGTGTAATGCTTGAAGATGTGCGGCATGACCACTTCCCGGGCCATGATGCCTTGGGTGGTTAGCACACCACACAGCGCAGACAGCGCCACCAGCCAGTAAATGCCGTCAAACACGCCGTACAGCGCCACCGCCGCCACACACGCCAGGGCACGGTATACCTGGCTGATGTGCAGGATGCGCACGGGGGAGAACTTGTCACACAGCGCGCCGCAGACTGGAAAGGCCAGGTACCGTGGCAGTGACTCGACGAAAAACGCCAGCCCGGCCCACGCGACACTGTTGGTGGTCTGGAACACAATCAGCGGCACGATGAACAGCAGGATCTGGTCGGCAAGCCGTGACAGGAATAAAGAGATGAAAAAAGCCAGGTAGTCCTTGCGCATGGTGCTCTCGTTTCAGTGAATCAAGGCGTCGACGGACGGCCAATCAATAGCTTGAGCCAGAGGTGTCGCTGAGGTTATGGCGCTCATCGCCCCGCAGCGGCGGGTTGAATACGCTGACCAGCACCAGGTCCTCATGCTGGCCACCGCGCAGGTAATGCCGGTCATGCTGGTCCAGAACATACATGTCTCCCGGGCGGATCGGGTAGACATTGCCGTCCATGTCTTCAACCTCGCCTTCACCGGCGATGCAGTAGCAGGCTTCCAGGTGATTGCGGTAATGCAACAGTGACTCGGTACCCGCTCGCACGACGGTGTGGCATACGGTGTAGCCCATCTGGTCTTTTTCAGTCAGCAGGCGGTGGCTGGTGCCTGCGCCCCATTCCACGAAATGAGCGGTTTTTTCAATGTCGGCTTTGCTGCGGATGAACATGGTCTTCTCCCGTTGACGAGTTGGCGCTAGAGGTGCGGTTGGAGCGCTGATGTAGCACTGGCCAGCATTGCGGAATCCCAGTGCACGTCACGGTGCGCGGCCATTGTCTGAAGGTCGCGCCAATGGCGATGCACAGGGTTGTCGGTGGTCATCTGCGAGGCGCCGCTGTGTTCCACCAGCCGGTGTACGGCTTCAACGCATTGGCGTGCGAGGTAACTGCGATCACGCTTGAGGGCGGTCAGCTCGGGTGCGGTGAGCGGGCGCAATGCACGGCCTGACGCATCCAGGCGGTCGATCAGTGAATCAAACAGTGCACTCGCCGCCGTCAATTGCGCGCCGCTGTGAGCGACCCGCTCAAGGGCGGTGGCTGATGGCGGAGTGGTTTGCCGCGCCAGTGCCTGTAGATGCAGTTCGTAAGCGCCTTCCGCGCACCCCAGCAGGGGGCCGATGATCGAAGTCGTAATGAACGGCACGATGGGCACACTGTAGAGATAGTCATGCCCGGCGCCAGCGCGTCGTGGGCCGAATACGTCCTGGAGTGGGAACACCTCGTGGTGGGGCACCCGTAGCGCGGGCGTCACCACGTCATGCGAGCCCGTGGCGCGCATGCCTAGGGCGTCCCAGTTGTCGAGAACTGTGACGTCTTTTTTCGCGATGACAACCAGGAAGCGATCGCTCGCGTCGGCCGTGGGATGGTTTGCACAGGGGGCATTGAGGATCAGCCACGTCGCGTGTTCGATACCCGAGCTGAAGCGCCAGCGACCGCTGACACGCATGCCTTCGGGCTCAAAGGACAACTGGCTGTCCGGGCCAACTGACGCGGATGCAAACAGCTGCGTGGGGCCGGTTTCATAGAGCTTTGCCTCGAATGAAGGGTCAAGGCGCGCTGCGATGGCGGCGTGCCCCCCCACCAGGCTGATCAACCAGCCAGTCGACGCACAGGCCCTTGCTGCGGCTCTGGAGGATCGCACCAGTGCCGGCCAGCCAGGCGTCGTCGGTAAGGCCCGGCGCGGGCAGACCCACTGCAGCAGGCCATTTGCGTGGAGTTCATTGAGTGTCTCGTCACTCAAGCGGCGGTTTTTATCCGCAAGGGCCGCCCGATCGCGCCACGTTGACAGGTAGGCCTCAGGCATCGAGTGGTTCCTTGTGCGGCTGCTTGCCAAGGGACGCACGTTCGAAACAGAAGCCGCCAGGTTGGTTGACCGGGCCGAGCAGCGTGATGAAGTGCTCAATGTGCTGCTGATCGTCCGAGGCGACGAACTCGTAGAAGTTGGTGCTGTTCCATAGCAGGTAGACGTGTTTGAAATGCCGTTGAAGGGCTGCAACCAGGTCATCCCTGCACACTTGTCCGGTTTGCATCTGCTCCAGCATTTGTTTGCGCTTCCACTCGATTTGCTCGGCGGTGAAATAGCGTGTTTTGAACGCGTCATCCTTGAGCGCTTCACGACGTCGATATTCTTGAGGGTCGGTGTGATTGAGCTTTTCCAGGAAGAACGCCAGGCCGCCTGCCTTGAGCAGTGGCTTGATGTGACTGAGCTGCGCGTCGCGGTCCTGGGTGTAGAACTGGAATGCAGCGGTTTCATAGAGGTAGTCGAACCCCTCGGCGAACCGTTGATAGGGTGCCGAACTGAGCAGTGGCGGGCTGACCTTGAAAAACGAGTGTGGGTAGAACATCGAGCGTTCAGGCTGCGCAAATTGGTCAAAGGCGAGTTGATTGGCGCGATTGGGCGAGCACGTCAGGGTTTGAATCAGGCCACGAGCGTGGTGCGCCAGTGCGCGACCATTGCTACCGTCGAACGCGTCGACTTCAAAAAAACTGAAGCGTTGCCCCTGGTGTGTACGGCGTGCGTGGGCAAGCCTGGTCAGCGCAACACCCACCCGGGCCAGCTCTTCAAGCACATATGGGACGCTGGCCAGGAAGTGCGAAAACAACGGGCCGGCATCTGCCACTAAACGGTCGTGATAGGCGATGACATCGACATCGGCGATGGTCTCGCGCAGGTGGCTGGTGAGCGGCCGGGAAGGCACCTGGGTCGAGCCGGTGGCCAGGTTGTGAAAATGCTCGGCCAGTTTCACCATCGCACTGTTTTTGAGGGCTTCGTCGTGTGCAGGGTCCATCGTATCGCTCCTTGATGTCAGGCCAAGCCTTTGCCGGTGGTCTTCCCGGAATCGGTTTGGGGCAATGCGTCCATGAATGCCCACAGCGCAGGAACCATGTGCCAGTCCATGAGCCGTTTGCAATGCGCCTGCAGCGCGGCTTCGCAACTGGAATCGTGGTCACGTTCCAGGACGACGCAGGCTTTAGGCAAAAAGCCCGCCGACTCATCGGCCACCGGTACCACAACCACTTGGGCGACGGCAGGGTGAGAGGCCAGGCATTGCTCTATTTCTCGCGGATTCACATTCCATATGTTGCGCGCAAACACATCATCCTGACGGGCTACATAATAGAGAAAGCCTTGGTCATCCCGCTTGAAGAGATCGCCCGTGCGATAAAGCCTGGGCGTGCCGAACACATTGCGTTTTATCGCGGCGTCAGTGGCTTGCGGCATGTTCCAATATTCAAGCATCAAGTAGTCGCTGGTGACCCAAAGTTCGCCGATGGCATCCGGTTGTGTAAGTTGTTCGCCGTTTTCGTTAACGATAAATACACTGACGCCCGGCAAAGGTTTGCCAACGGAAGTGGGTCGCTTGTCAATTTCTTCAGGCGGCAAGTAACTAACGCGCTTGCACTCCGTCAAGCCGTAATTGGAGAACAGTTGAACGTTAGGCAGTGCGCGGCGGATACGTTCTATATGGCGCGTGTATAACGGCTGACCACTACTGGAAATGTAGCGCAGGCGGGGCAGTTGCCGCTGCCAGTGCGCTTGCGTCTTCGCGAGGAGGAAAAATATCGGTGGGAATACATGCAGGCCGGTGACGCCCTCACGTTTAACCACTTCAAGCACATCGTCCGCCGTCTGGGGTGGCTGGCTTTCAATCACCGTGGTGCCACCGAAATACAACGGCATCAGAGTGTTATACACCCCGTAGTCGGAGGCCAGTGTGGAATAGCTGAGGATCACGTCGTCCGGGGTATTGTCCAGGTAAGCCGTAACGGCGGCGGTTGCCGAGGCCATGATGCGATGGTTGACGACCACGCCTTTCGGATTGAAGGTGGAACCGGAGGTGTAGAAAATCGACGTGACGCGAGTGTCGTCCTGCAAGTCGGGAAGCTTTGCCGCCAGGGCCTCGCAAGCCATGACACCGCGGTCCAGGGACAGGCTATGTGGACTCGATACCTCATCGGTTCCGATCAGCACGATTCGCTCCAGCGCCGAATCCTGGCACAGTGTTTCCAGCGCATCGACGCCTTGGGTGATCAGCACCTTCGCCCCTGTATGGTTGAGCTGGTACACCAGTTTTTCCCGGCTGTAAGTCGGGTGTGTGGCCGCTGTAATTGCGCCCACGCGCATCACTGCGAGGTAGGCGGCGACCAGGTCGATGCATATCGGCGAATACAAGGCGACACGATCGCCCGGACGAGTACCGTTAGCGACTAAAAGTCGGGCAATTTGGGTTGTGCGTCGCTGAAGCGTTGCATAGCTGTAACGAACTGCATCAATAACGATGGCGCACTTTTCCGGGTGCCTGGCCGCGTTTTTCTCGATAACGTCATGATACAAATACATGCAGGGCCACCCGTTTTCAATAAGCACAAAGACGATAAGCAGCTGTCCGGTAAGGGCGGCTTTCTTAATTGGATTGGCGAAAGCTTGAATAAGGGGGTGACGAAAAAAGATGAAGGCAACAGGCGGGGGCGAGGTGTCGCATGATATCAATTCCTTTGATATTTATTTTAATGGTCATCCTTGAACTTAAGCGACGGTGAATCGCTGAAAGTTCAAGGATAGTTTCATTTGGGTTGCTGATCTGTCAACGCGCGTGCTGCTGATTTTTGTCACTGCGAGGTGACAATATAGAACGTGTCTCCTATTAATGGCAGGGTTGAAATTTCCCAAATGGGCGTGGGGAGGGGATGTCAGAAAAATCGACGTCCAATCTCAAACCCACTGGCGCGAACGACAGCCAGGGTTAAAAACTACGGGTGAAATGTTAAAAACTTTTAAAAACATGAAGTTTCTTTGAAAACCTCGGTGAAAGGCGGTTTTCGTCAGGCGTAGTACCTCTGCGGCCTGGCTTTGCCACCTATAATGCCCGCTCTTCAATCCGTGTCTGCACACTGAGAACTTATGGAAAACCTGGGCTTGGGCAAGGTGTTGCTCGTTGAGGACGACGAAAAACTGGCAGGGCTGATCGCGCACTTCCTGTCACAGCATGGTTTCGAGGTGCGCGTGGAGCATCGGGGTGATGAGGCCCTGGCGGCGTTCCTGGACTTCACACCGAAGATCGTCGTACTCGACCTGATGCTGCCCGGCCAAAGTGGCCTGCATGTGTGCCGCGGGATCCGCGCGGTGTCCGACACGCCTATCGTGATCCTGACGGCCAAGGAAGACGACCTGGACCATATCCTCGGGCTGGAGTCCGGTGCCGACGACTATGTGATCAAGCCGATCAAGCCGCCGGTGCTACTGGCGCGCCTGCGCGCCCTGCAACGGCGACAGGCACCGGAACCAACGGTGCGCGGGTCGCTGGCTTTCGGGCGGCTGGCCATCGATCGCAGTTGCCGGGTGGTCAGCCTGGGCGATGACAAGATCGACCTCACCACCATGGAGTTCGAATTGCTGTGGTTGCTGGCCAGTCACTCGGGCACGATCCTGTCCCGCGATGACATCCTCAACCGCATGCGGGGCATCGCCTTCGACGGCCTCAACCGCAGTGTCGATGTGTACATCAGCAAACTGCGCAGCAAACTCAACGACAATCCCCGCGAACCGGTGTGCATCAAGACTATCTGGGGCAAGGGGTACCTGTTCAATCCGTTTGCGTGGGAGTTCTAGATGCTGCGGCTCTATATCCGCCTGTACATCATCCTCGCGCTGGGCCTGGCAGGCGCGATCTGGTTGGTCAACTACACGTTTGACGAGTTGCTGCCCGAAGCCAATGAAACCTACAACCGCGAAGCCCTGCGTGGCCCCGCCTATGGCCTGGTGGAACAATTGCGGCCCTTGCCGGGCGACGCGCGCGAGGCACGGCTGGGCGAGCTGCAACCTCATTACGGCCTGCACCTCAAACTGGTGCAGCGCGATGACCTGGCGCTGAGCCCGCGCGAACAGCAACTGCTCGCCGCCGGAAAACTGGTGGTGCGCGGCGACTTCATGGAGTTCATCGCCAACATCGATGGCGGCCCGCAACTGCTGAATATCAAGCTGCCCGAAGAACCGAAATGGCTCTACCTGTGGGCCTACAGCCTGTTGGGGTTGAGCCTGGCGATCGTGCTGTATTTCTGGGTGCGTCCGCACTGGCGTGACCTGGAGCATATCCGCCTGGCGGCACAACGTTTCGGTGATAACGACCTCGGGTCACGCATCCTGCTGCCGCGCCGCTCCACCGTGCGCGAATTGGCAGGGCACTTCAACCAGATGGCCGAGCGCATCGAAAGCCTGATCGCCAACCAGCGAGAACTGACCAACGCCGTGTCGCACGAACTGCGTACGCCGATTGCACGCCTGTCGTTCGAGCTCGACCAACTCAAGCAGCAAACCGACCCGCGCCAACGCAGCGAATTGATCACTGACATGTATGCCGACCTGGGCGAGCTCGAAGAAATGGTTTCCGAACTGCTGACCTACGCCAGCCTCGAGCGCGGCGCCACCCAGGTCACACGCGAGCCCATCGAGGCTCACAGCTGGCTCGACAGTGTGATCGGCAGCGTGGCGCTGGAGGCCGAGGCGGCCGGTATCCAGCTGTCGTTGCGCACTTGCGAGATAGACGTTATCCAGATCGAGCCGCGCTTCATGGCTCGTGCGGTGATCAACCTGCTGCGCAACGCCATCCGCTACGCCGAGTGCCGCGTGGAAGTGTCGTTGCTCACGTTCGGCAACGGCTATGAAGTGCGGGTGTGTGACGACGGGCCGGGTGTGCCGGAGGAAGGCCGCGCGAAGATTTTCCAACCCTTCATGCGCCTGGACGCCAGCCGCGACCGTCGCACCGGTGGCTTCGGCCTTGGCCTGGCGCTGGTGCAGCGGGTGTCGCAGTGGCACGGCGGCCAGGTGCAGGTGCTGGATTCGGAGTGGGGTGGCGCGTCGTTCAGGATGACGTGGGCGTACGCTGAGTCATAGCGCTACCGAGTGAATCGTCGTGGCAGGTAGCTGATCTTCAGATCTTCATAATGAGGGGCACTGTTGCCCGCATCGATATTGACCCTGATGGTCTGCCCATGGTTTTTTTGGATATGTGGAGTGGCTTTTCCATTGAATAATCCTTCCGTCAAAATATCGGTTGCTTGCTCAATATCGGCCGGTGTCGCCTGTGGATAGCTCAGCAACACGTCGCTGCGTACTTTATTCCGTACGTCGGTCACGGAGGTCGAGCCGTGCGTCAATGAGACGGTCCCTTCAAACGCCTTGACGGGTCTATTTATTTCTCTTTGAAAGAGACGTCCAAAGGCTCTGCTTCTTCCTTCGGCGGAATAGCAAACCAGAAGGCGTACGTTATCGAAAGTCGCAGGGTCGACACCTCTGCTTCTCAGCAACGTCGCTAACCCAGGCGCATCATAGAGTGTGTTATCCATGACGATTTTCGTACCGTCTCCCGTGATCCGATCGACCCAATTTCGTTTGACACCGTGTGCGACGATATTGAGACGTTTCGTTCCTTTGTAGGTATCGGTGAAGGTATGAACTTCATTGCCAATCAGTTTCAGATCGCGCATCGGCCCTCCCATCTGAATAACGTTGTCGCGCCCCAGCGCTCTGTCCAGTGTCCGTTGCGCAGGGCTCATGGCGCTCCTCTGGGGGCCGGGCAGTGCGTCATCAAGGCGTGCCGATCCCTGTGGCGTAAAGTGTTCAAGAGGTTTTCCATAAGCCTTGTTAGTCTTTGAATCTACCGCGTACCACTTGCCAGTTGGTTTATTGAAGGTGGCAGGTGTAGACAGCTCGACGAGGCCCTTTCTATAAGTGCCCTGAGCGATATCCGGTCGGCTGGCTAAATCGGCAAGGTCATGGTGCCCGGTCTTTCCGGGCGAGCGCTGATTGAAATTATCGGTCAGTCGGTTAGCGGGAGGATGGGGTGTTTGTGCAAACAGGCGCCGCCCGAACGGCTTGCCGGTTTTCGCAAGTGCGCCATTCAACGGCTTGATCACGCTGGCAGCCTTGCCCAGGCCAGCGGTCGTGACGTACATGACCCCATCGAACAGGACGTCGGACGCCAGCGCAAGCCAGTCACCGTTGATCACATTCCTGATCGGATTGACGACGATCAACGAGGCCAGAAGCGCCTCTTTATGGGTCTCGAACTCTTCATCTTCGTCGTCAAAGCGTGTTGCGTGGCCAGTTGCGCTCACCCGTTGTTCAAGGTCGACGAACCCGAGGGTATGCCTGGCGAGCAGCTCGCCAAGAAACTGACTGCGCGCGCTGGTATAGGAGGCAGGGGCAAGTTCGCCTGTGGGCGGTGGGGTGGCCCCTAACTTACTGTTGTCGCTCTCAGGCATGCTGAATTCAGTGATTGCCGTGGTGGAGTACTTTTCTCCCCCCGTGTCCGGTGAGCGTTCTCTTACCCATGCTTTTTGCGGCCCTGGAACGAAGCCGCTGTCCAGATCATCGCGCAGTCTCACGTAGTTTTGCTGTGGGCAAAACTCATAAAATCTTGCGTTATGGTTGAGCGTCGATCTGATGATCAACGAGCGCTTGCCGGGCGCTTGCCTAGGCGTTGATTCGTCAAGGTTGAGCGTGCCGGACCGGATTGGAACGCGATGCTTGATGACCTCGCCTTCAACGAAAATATCAAGTTTTCCATATTCCAGTTGCGCTCTGTCGCCCACCGGTAATTGCGAAATGAGATGCCTGGTGAGGTTGTTCAACCCCCTTTCTCTGCCGCGTTGATGCTCGGTCACTGCCAGGCGGTGGGCGGACTTGATATCAGGCAGTGTGTGCAGCAGTTCGACCGATCCTCCCGGAACGACCTGTTCTCTTAATGAATACCATTTGTTCTGCTCTTGCGGGCTTGGTGCCTGGTTGGCGATGTAAAGGTCCAGTAGCGAATAGGGGCCCGTGTTGGTGTGTAAGAGGTCGTTGTTGGTTGCGTTGTTCGTTCTTGCCTGGGGGTTGGTGATCACGGCCAGCTCGAGTGGAACATGCTTGTAGCGCGTCCCCAGCTTTTCCAAAGCCATGTCTTTAAGCATCGGGACGGGTGCGGTTAAATCCCCGGAAATGGTTTGCAGCGCGCTCATCACCTCGCAGAAGGTTGTCTGCGCGGTATTCAATTGCTCGTCTGAGTAGCGTCCCGTTGGCGATGGCGGCAGCACGCCATGCACCAGCGCCCAATCGATGACGGTCTCCCGCCTGGCCTCATTCAGCAGCGCGTGCTCGTCTTCGGAAATCGGCTCGATTGCCCCGTACTCGACCACGTCGGCGAAGCGCATGAGTGAGGCGCTGCCAGGGCTCTTTGCCTCTATGAATGCCACTGTGGCCTTCAGGCTGGCCCACGTTGGTGAGCCGTAGGTCACGTCGACAGGGATATCCTTGACCAACAGTTCCGGCGCGGCGCTTGAAAGCAGCATATACGCTGCTACGGGAGCCATCCTGGCAGGGGTGCGCTCACTCTCGGCCAGATGGTCGGTCAGCGCTTGCCTGATTTGACTCAGCGGCTGCCCGTAGAAGCGTTTGTTCGCCAGATCGAAACCGGCAATTTCATTTCTCTTCGACAAACCCAGCGCCCTATCGGTATCCAACCCCAGCAGGATCGCCGCCAACGTCATGTCAGAACCGCTGGCATCGCCCAGGACGCCCATCTGCCGTTGCAACGCCGCTTCCAGCTCCCTGGCTTTTGGCGAGCTGAGTATGTCCTCTACAACCTCATGTGCAGCGTTGAGCTCGGAGGATGACCACTGGCGGTTTTGAGTCAGGTAGTTGAATGCTCCGCCGTTATTGTTGAACGGGGCATGCGCAGCGCCCAGCCCCGGTAGGTTGAGGTTGTTAAATCGGACGTGGCTGTAGAGCTGCTTCTTTTCATCCGGCGTCAGTGCCGCCGTCCAGCCCAGGGCTCCGGTGAGATTTCCACGGGGAAGCGAGGGCAATGACCCTCGTTGGATGGACTTGATCAAGTTGTTGATGTCGTCTTTTGTCTGCGGAACGTTCCACCCCTTGTCGGTGATGAACCGTTTGAGGCTGACGCGGGCCCCAGGCGCCAGTTGCTCATCCTGAAAGTACCAGGAAGAAGGGTCGACCTCTGACGTGAATGAGTCACTTTCGAGCAGTTGTGCAATCCAGGCTTTTTCTCTTCGCGTCGCCTGTTCTGGTGTCTCTGGCGAGTCGACGAAAGAGGGAGGCAGGTCCGTTGCGCGGGTTGAGGTGGGCGGTGGTGTGATCGCCGTGGACAACCGCTGGCACAGGAGGGTGTTGTTACGGATATCGCCGAACGCCCTTTGTTGCTGTTCAAGTACGGCCTCGGAGCGCATTTCAAATTGCGCTGTCGAGAGTGATGCACCGGGTAGAGGGAAGGTGGTGGCTTGTCTTAACTGATTCGCGCGTTGCGTAAGCGCTTCATGGCCATCAGGCACTTGCTCGCCATAGAAGGCTGCAAGTTCTTCGAGTCGAGCGGGGCGCTCGGCGTGTGTGTCGAGTACGGAATGAAGGGGCGAAGGGACAGAGACTGAGAGTTGGCCCGCCGCTAGCGTTTTAGCTGCCTGCAGGATCAAAGGCCACGAGGCAGGCAGCGATTGGCCGTTGCTGAAGCGTGCTCCGAAAGCGCGTGGGGCCGTGCGAGCGCTACGCGAATCGCCTGCACCCGCGTCGTTGGGTGCAGAGTGCGTGCCCTGGGCGTATATCCAACCCGAAGTGGCGTCGCTTGGAGGGAAAATACGAATGGTCTTGGACAGGTCAACACGATTGTCTTGGGCCCACTGCTTGAAATCGTCACTCGCCAACAAGGCGTCGAGGTGCTTTCGCCATTGCCCGAACGTAGAGTCGATGGGAATGGGGTAAATGGTCTCGCCTCCCGTCACGGGTGAGGGCAGGTTGTGCGCAGCGGTGGTCAGCGCGGCAGCGTAACCGCCGGCCAATGCTGCATCGGCTTTGTGCCGTGGCGTGCTGTTGATGACTGCCATCCAGTCAGGAGGTGGGGGGGCTGACTGACGAGAGGAGGGCTGCTCTACCTCTGGGGGTGGGGCCTGGCGTGTGGCGCCAAGGCCGGTGGCGCCAAGGGGTGTAGATTGCGTAGAGGGGACCATCAATGAGCTCCGCAAGGACGACGATAGCGACTGGGTGTTTTCTGGTTCGTCGCTAGCGCCAGGCCGCTGGTTCCCATCTGAATCAGTGAGTGCATGTTTCACACGCTATCGGCAGGTAGCGGATGGTCGCGCTGTAGTCACCTTGGGTCTCCGGCAGCCTTGCCGAGCAAGGCTCATGCACGATCAGCGGGCCAGGTTGTCAGCACTGGCACTTGTGCCGCTCGTGCCACTGGGCGATGGACTCTTCGGGGTATTCATCGAACTGCAGGTCGCCTTTGCGCAGCGTAACCTCCACCCATGGCGCCTTCGACCCCAGCATCAGGTGCGTATGCTCCGGCGGCACCGGCAACGGCGTGTCGATGGCCGAGGCGAACGGGTGGATCAACGCCGGCCACTCTGGGCTGAACAACCACAAGGCGCTGCCGCACTGCGAACAGAAGTGCCGTTGCGCCGTACTCACGTGGGCACGGCTGGCGCCCTCGGGCTTGAGCCTGGCGTGGTAGATCGAAATGAGTTTGCGCCCGCGGACCTTCAAGCTCTGGGCATCGCCCGCCAGGTTGATCGCATAACCGCCACCGCCCTGGGTCTTTCGACAGATCGAGCAGTAGCAACGCTGGTAGGGGTAGGGGTGGGCACTGTTGAGGCTGAACGTCACGGCGCCGCAATGGCAGGATCCTTCAAGCTGCATGGGCTGACTCCTGAGGTGAGTGTGTAACAACGCTTTGCTAATACCTTAGCCTCAGGCAAGATTCTCCGCTTTGGTTTCAGGGAAGACACCCATGATTGCTCAGTTGCAGGGCGCTGCCGCGCACATCCGTCATGCTGTGCGTGCCGCTACCGAAGGCTTGGTGGGGCGCGAGCAACTCGCCGAATTGATCGTACTGGCGGCCGTGGCCCAGGAGCACATCCTGGTGATCGGGCCACCCGGCACCGCTAAGAGCGCGGTGGTACGGCGTGTCGCGCAGTCCATGGGGGGGCGCTACTTTGAATACCTGCTCGGACGTTTCACCGAGCCCTCCGAACTGTTTGGCGCGGTAGACCTGAAAAAGCTGCGCGAAGGCACGGTGGAAACTGATGTCAGTGGCATGCTGCCGGAAGCCGATATCGTGTTTCTCGACGAAGTGTTCCTGGGTTCCACCGCGATCCTCAACACCTTGCTGGGCGTCCTCAACGAGCGCCGTTTCCGCCGTGGCCATACCCAGGTGCAATGCCCGCTGCGTGTGTGCGTGGGCGCGGCCAACGGCCTGCCGGACGATGAAGCACTGGCGGCGTTCGGCGACCGGTTCCTGTTGCACCTGTTTGTCGAGTCGGTGCCGGACAATCAGTTGGAAGCCATGCTGGCCGGCGGCTGGCAGTCGGAACAGCGCCCGGTGCAACAGTTGCTCGGCCTTGCGCAACTGGACACCCTCGGCCAGGCCCTGAAACACGTCGACCTGAGTGCGGTGCGCCCAACCCTGGCCCAGGCGATTCGCCGCCTGCGTGAAGCCGGCATCCAATTGTCGGACCGACGCATCGTCAAATCCCAGCGCCTGATTGCCGCCGCCGCATTGCTCAGTGGCCGGCTGCAAGCCAGTGACGCCGACGTGTGGCCGCTGCTGTATGTGTTGCCGACCCAGGCCACCCAGCAACACGGCCGTGAAGTGTTGCGCGATCTGTTTGCCGCCTCCAGCAACAGCCACCTGTTCAGCGCGGTGGAAGAGGCCACGCTGCAACCGATGTCACGCTTGAACCGCCTGCTGGAAACCGCCGAAGACTACCTGGCCCGCACCGAGCCGCCGACCAGTACCGCACTCGAAGGTCTGTTGCGCGAGATCGATGCCAATTTCAACAGCCAGACCATGCCCGAGCCGTTGCAGCAGGCGCGGGGGCAACTCACCCGTCTGCTGACACCTGCCGAATGAGCACGCCGAGCCAACCCTGGGCCTGGCGTTCGCGGCAGGTCCCCGCCCAGGCTCAAGCCGCGGTCGCCTGGGGCGATGCTGCGCGGCGTCTGCACGCCCGCCTGACGTTGCTTGCGGCCGACCATGCGGCACGGCTGCAAGCCACTGCCAATGGTGATGTGCTGGTGGTCACCGGTGTGACGGCTGATCTGCCGTGGGTCGATGGCGTGGCGTACGCAGCCCCCAGCGCCAGCGCCCCAGGGCTCTGGTTGCCGACTAGTTGGGAACCGGATGTGCCAGAGGACTTGCTCGGCCATGCCATGTCGGCGCGCTTCAAGCGTGCGCCCTTGCTGGTGTGGCGTACCCCACAGGCCGTGATTCCGCTGGACCGTTTGCTGGCGGTTTCGCCAGCGCATCTGCAGCGTATCGCCGCGTATTGGGGAGCCACCCATGCAACTGCCTGAGTCGCTGCAACCCTGGCGACAATGGCTGGAGTGGTTTGCCCCGCAGCACCTGCCCCTGTTCGCCGACTTGCTGGGCCGTCTCAACCCGCTGCTGGGACCGTTGCGTGGCGTGCACCAAGGCGGTGTGCCGGAGCCTGACGGCCTGGGCGACTTGCACCGACGCGGCCCCTATGAGCGGTTGCTGTCCAGTGAATGGCTGCTGGCCGATGAAGTGCCCGACGAGTTTCTGCGTCGCGCGGTCGACGGTGAGCATATGTTCCTTGCCCCGCAGTACCGTGCGCGTGAAGCGAACCGCCTGCTTGTGGTGCTGTTCGATGCGGGCCCTTTGCAATTGGGGGCCGCGCGCCTGGTGCACCTGGCCCTGTTGATGTTGTTGGCGCGGCGTGCCGAGGAGGCGGGTGCACACTTGCACTGGGGCATTTTGCAAGGCGCGCCGGTGTTGCATGAGCTTGATTCAGCGGCACAGCTCAAGCGCCTGCTCGAGGCGCGTACCTATGAGGTCGTGAGCGACAACCATTGGCTGGCATGGCGGGAATCGCTCGCCGACCAGGCTGCGGGTGAGTGCTGGGTCGTAGGCCAGCGGCTGCCCCATACCGATGCCAAGGACTGTACCCATCGCGTGCAGATTACGCGCAACCTGGACGGGCGCAGCCTGTGGTTCGACCTTCAGGCGGGGCAGGCGCGGCGCGTGTCGCTGCCGCTGCCGGACGAACAGCAAGCGGTGCGCTTGCTCAAGGGCCAGTTCGATGACGCGGTGCACGCGCCCGCACCGACCGCTGCCGGGCGAGTGGCTCGGGTTGCATTGACCCTGCCACCGGTCATCTCCGGTTCAGGCAATTATGTCGCGCTGCGCATGCTCGACGAACACGGCATGGTGGTGATCAAGCTGCCCCACAAGAACCAGAAAAAAGCCCTCGAGGTGCGACGCCGACTGTGGGGCAAGGACCAGCACGTGCTCGCCGCCACATTCAACTATCGCAGCCTCGGCGCGGTGCTCGGTGATCACCACGTCCTGCACTTCTGGAACATTCCCAGCCTTGTTTGCGCCAATAAGCCCACGCGCGAAGAGATGCACCTGCCTCCCGGCACCGCGACTTTTCTGCCTGCGGTGTGGCTGCGCGGCCAACGGTCCGAACGCCTGTATTTGCTGGACACGAAAGGCCAGCTCGGCTACTGGCAACGTCCCGGTGGCACGCCCAGGGGTGAAAACTTCGTGGTGACGAACAATGTCGTGGGGCTGGCGCAGGTGGATGCCCTGACACTGGTGTACGCCCGCAGTGAGGGCGGGCAAGTGGTGGCTTATTCGGCCTGGGCCGATGGCGAGAAGACCTCCGGCTACGCCGTCGGTGCGGCTGTCGGGGTCAGCCAGGTGCTGTTCGCCAGCACCGCCCATTGGAAGTACGCCTTTGGGGGGTGCGCACTGCTTACTCACCAGGGCAGCCAGCAGAGTTGGCGCCTGGTGACCCATGACAGCTTCCCGGCCAAGAAGGCGCAGATCGACCTGGCTTCCGGCTGGAAAGCCATCGGCCTGCATCACCAGGTGGGCGCGCAGGAGCGCTATTCACTGGTACTGCTGGGGCCCGACCAGCACACCATTGGCCTGTACACCGAAGGCCAGCAGCAGACGCTGTTCACCACCACGGCACCGATTGCCCGTGCAAGTTTCTGCCCCATGAGCGGCCTGGTGGCGGTGCTGACATCCGCGCGGGAATTACTGGTGTTCAACGTGTCCGAGCGCGCCATGCGTTTGCAACTGATGTGCGACCTGAAACAAGAGCCTGCCCATGCGTGAACACGAACCCCTATTGATCCGCCGGCCTTTATTGACCGGGCACCAGACCATTGACGGGCTGTGGTTGCCCGCCGAGCGTTTCGTGGCGCAGGAGCGGGTTCGCCTGATCCTGGCGTACTGGCGCAGGGGGGCCGCTGCCTACCGTTTTGGCGACGGCGATCTACTGCAATTCAGCGCGCCTGTCGCGGTGGATTGCCAGGCGCTTGCGGGCTGGCCGTTGGTCCGTCAGGGCCGTGGCCTGTGTTCGGCACGGCTGGCCAGCGAGGAACTGCGCGCGTTGCCAACCGCCGACCTGTGGCTGATACGCGGCGGCCAGGTGCACGCTTTGCAGGTGCGAGACGCCGAGGTGCTCGAACCCGGCCTGTGGCTGGATACCCGCGCCTACACCTTGCTCGATACTTTCGATTGTCATGCGCCCCTCGCGCAGTCTCTGCCTGAACCGGTCATCACCGATGTCCGCGAGATCCTGGGCGGCTTGGCGCCGGTCAGCCCTGAGCAAGAGGGGGTGATCCGGGCCTTGCTGGAGCGTCAACACCCCGCACCGCCAGTACCGCCTTCCAATACCGCGAGCCCTTGGGTCACCGAGGAACCCGCACAATACCCGGCGTTGAAACTGGGCGTCACCGTGGCCCTGGTGGCAGGGTTGATCTGGATGGCCACCCAGGGCCAATCCAAATCGTTGACACCGGTTTCCGCCGCGACCACCGAAGACATCAGCGGCGTGATCCTGGGCATGCTGGTCAGCGCCGTCGTGTTCACCGCCTTGCTGGCGGCGCTGAACAAATACCTGCGCCGGGGTGGGCGGCCTGCCAACGCAGTACCGCAAGCGCCGTCCAACCCAGGCATCCCTGAGCGGGCCCAGCCGGGTCGTCACAAACCGGCTGCCTGGCGTCGTTGGCTGACCCGCCTTACCGAGCATTCCAAACTCTCCCGGCTGTACGGCAAACGCCAGGCGGCCTATATGCAGCGCATGCTGGAGATGTTCGAGAGCGGTGATTTTGCTGAGGCCCTGCGCCATGCCATCCCCTTGGGCGGCCAGCAACCGGATGCCGGGCAGAACTTTGGGACGCCGCAGCGGCGCCAGGACCTGACCCTCAGCCAGCAACGCGGGCCCAGCCGTACCTACCGGTTCGAAGAGGGCCTTACCGAACACCTGCGCCAGGTCTATCGCCGCTCCTATGAGCGCCTGGCCCGCGAAAACCGTGTCGAGGAAGCCGTATTTGTACTGGCCGAACTGCTCGAGGAACGCCGCGAAGCCCTCGACTACCTGGAGAAGCACGCGCGCTACCAACAGGCGGCGGACCTGGCCCTGGCCTGGGACATGCCGTCGGCGGTGATCGTGCGCCTGCTGTGCCTGGCCGAAAACTGGCAGCGTGCGTTGCTGGTGGCGCGTCGTGATGATGCGTTTGCCGATGCGGTGGTGTTACTCCAGGCCAGGCAGCCGCAGCTCGCCGACCGTTTGCGCCTGGAGTGGGCCGAATCACTGATCGCCAAGGGCCTGTGGCTGCAAGCCGTCGAAGTGGTGTGGAGCTTGCCGCAAGAGCGCCCGCGTGCCGCTCAATGGCTGCTCGATGCCGAAGCGGCCGGTGGACGCCTGGCGATTGGCGCCTTGGTCAAGCGCGCGATTTTGCTGCCGCATACCATGGAGGCTTATGGGCCATGGATCGAACAGTTGCGTGACGATCCCGCCCGTTGCGCCGAGCGCGATGCCCTGGCGCATGCGTTGTTGGCGCACAAGTCCGACACGGTTGCCCTGGCCTGGCTCGCGGGGGCAACCGTGCATGCGGTGATTGCCGACCAGCTCAGTGGGCGCGGGGGGCTGAACTTCAATCAACTGCAATCACTGGTGAAGATGAGCCGCGATAAATTATTGCAGGCGGACTTGCCCGGCCAGGCGCTCAAGCGTCCCGCCATCCGCTCGCTGGTGCGTGTGGGCGAGGCGTTGCAATGGGACGCGCCGACCCTGGGCAGCCGACCGCTCTACGATGCGGTGCCGCTGGATGACGAGCGTTACCTGGTGGCATTGGGCGAGGCCGGAGCGGTGGTGGCGGATGGCAGCGGCAAGCCACTGTTCCATTTCGCCGTGCCGGCCGAGCGGATTGTCCTGGCCCACGGCCGGCAGATGGCGCTGGTACTGACCCGGCGCAACAGCGTGTGGCGTATCAGCAAGTTGGACTTGGTCAACCGCGCCGCCACCGACCTGGGCGTGCTGGTGCTGGATGTGTTCGCCGACCAGTTTGACGGCAGCACCTGGACCATCGGCCAAGGCCGGCAACTGCGTGTGGTGGACGTAGATCGTGGCTTTGAAACCTTGTGGCACGTGAGCGACTTGCCCGGCTCGGTTCACGCCCTCAAAGTTAATCAACACAGCGAGTTCCTGTGGCTCTATCACCCGCGTGAAGGTGTCGAGCGCTGGCACTACCGCTTGCCTGAGCGCCGGTTGGCGGGGCGCGAGCCGGCGTCGACGCAGTCGCAGGAGAGCAACGCGCTGTTCTGTGTACTCGACCAAACCGTCGAGTACCTGATCAGGTACAGCGACGACGAAGAGCCGGTGTTGATCCTGGATGTCGACGGTAACCGCAAGGGTTATCGCCTGACGGAATGCGATGAAGGAAGCTTCGATGGCGACCCGGTGCGCATCGCCCTCGACGGTGAGTGGCTGGTGTTTGGCTACATCGCCAGCGAACGCGACACCCGTTGGCACTTTATCCATCGCGGCAGTGACCATGTGTGCGCCGTACTGCATTGGCCACGCCACGAGGTGAATATCCGTCGTACCGGGGATGGCTGGCTGCTATTCGATGACCAGGGGCGCTTGAGCCACATCACGGTGCACGGCGCCCGCCAGCACAACCTCAGCCTGCACTGACCGAGTCCGGCATCAACGTGGCGATCAACGCACGAATGGTGCCGGGCAAGGCCTCCAGCTCCCTCACCAGGATGCTGCGTTCGCGAATCGCCCAAGGTTCATCGAGTTTCACCGCCACCAATTGCATGGTCCGGCTGTGGCGTACGGCGGCCGACTCGGGAATGATGCCAATGCCCACGCCGGCTTCGACCATCCGGCAGATCGCCTCGAAGCTCGACACCTGGATGCGCAGGGACAAGTGCTTGCCCAGTCGCTCCACGTGTTCGCGCAAGAAACTCAGTAGGGTGCTGCCTTCATGCAGGCCGATATGCTGGTAGGCGAGGGTCTGTTCCAGGGTGACCGACGATTGCTCTGCCAGCGGGTGACCGACCGGCACCATCAACACCAATTCATCCGTACTGAAGTGCAGCACCTGCAAACCCGCCGCCTCCACGGGCCCGGCGATAATGCCCATGTCGCTGGTGCCATCGAGCACGCCGCGCACGATGTCGCGGGACAGGCGTTCCTGCAGGTCGACGGTCACGCCGGGCCGCTGCGACAGAAAGCCCGCCAGCACCTCTGGCAAGAATTCGGTGACCGCCGTGGTATTGGCGAAGATGCGGATATGCCCGGCCGAATCCACGCCGTACTGGGTGAACTCGCTCTTGAGATAGTCCACCTGGCGCATGATCAGCCGCGCATGGTGCAGCAAGCGCTCACCGGCCGGGGTGATCTCCACCCCACGGCTGTCGCGGTAGAGCAGGCGGGTGTCGAGCTGGCCTTCGAGGGCCTTGATCCGCGCACTGGCGGCGGCTGGCGAGAGGAACGCGCGCTTGGCACCCTGGGTCAGGCTGGGGGATTCGGCGATATGGATAAACAGGCGCAGGTCAGCCAGGTCGAAGTGCATGCAAGACACCTATTTTGGCAGCAGTGAATGACCAATGTGGGAAATGTCGTTGTACTCAAGCGTGGCGTTCAGCATAACCGAACGCTGGTTTATTGAAATGCAAATTCTCAGAACGGGTACGCGCTTGCATGATCCGGGTCAGACACTCACTGCCCGAGGACCTGCACCCGATGAGCGCCACCGATTGGATCGGCCGAAGCGAAACCGCCCACGACCACCTCAGCCATAACCTGCTCAAACGCATTGCTGCCACGTTCGGCGAGCCAGTGCCCGAGGATGGCGCGGACATACCGCCGCTGTGGCAGTGGTGTTTCTTCCAGGACCCGCTGCCGGAAACCGCGCTGGGTACTGACGGCCACCCGGCCCGTGGCGGGTTCCTGCCGCCGGCCGACAATCGCAATCGCATGTGGGCTGGCGGGCGTATCGAATTCCTGCAGGCACTGCGTGCCGGTGAGGCGGCGACCCGGGTGTCGACCATCACCCACGTGGAAGAAAAGACCGGGCGCACCGGCTCGCTGCTGTTTGTCACCGTGCGCCACGACTACTCCCAGGACGGCCGCCTGGCGATCCGCGAGGAACAGGACATCGTCTACCGCGAGCCCACGCCGCCTAAACCCGGCAGCGGTGAAGCCCTGGCCGAGGGCGAGTGGTCCGAGGCAATCGACCCCACGCCAACCCTGCTGTTTCGCTACAGCGCCGTGACCTTCAACGGTCACCGCATTCACTACGACTACCCCTATGTGACCGGCACCGAAGGCTACTCGGGGCTGGTGGTGCACGGGCCGTTGATCGCCACCTTCAGCCTGCGCGCGTTTTGCCGTGCCCATCCCGGCGCCACCTTGCGCCGTTTTGCCTATCGCGGCGTGCGGCCGTTGATTGCGCCGCAACCCTTTGAGGTCGGCGGGTGCGTAGCCGAAGCCGGCGTGGCACAGCTGTGGGCCGGAAACGCCGACGGCCTGGCGCAGCAAGCCAGCGTGCATTTCGAATAATCCAATAACAACAGGCGGAGAGCCGTTGATGAACCCGAATGACAATGAAGAACTCAATGCGATCCGCGAAGGCGTGCGCGCCTTGTGTGCCGAATTCGATGCGGCCTACTGGCGCAAGATCGATGAAGAGAAAGGCTTCCCCGAAGCCTTCGTCAAGGCGCTGACCGACGCCGGCTGGCTGTCGGCGATGATCCCCGAAGAGTACGGCGGCTCTGGCCTGGGCCTGGCCGAGGCCTCGGTGATTCTCGAGGAAGTGAACCGCTGCGGCGGCAACTCCGGCACTGTGCACGGCCAGATGTACAACATGTTCACCTTGCTGCGCCACGGCAGCGAAGCGCAGAAACGCTTCTACCTGCCCAAGCTCGCCAGCGGCGAATTGCGCCTGCAGTCGATGGGCGTCACTGAACCCACCACCGGCACCGACACCACCAAGATCAAGACCACCGCGATCAAGCGTGGCGATAAATACGTGATCAATGGCCAGAAAGTCTGGATCTCGCGGGTGCAGCATTCCGACCTGATGATCCTGCTGGCGCGCACTACACCGCTGGCCGAGGTAAAGAAAAAGTCCGAAGGCATGTCGATCTTCCTGGTAGACCTGCGCGAAGCCATCGGCAACGGCCTGACCGTGCAGCCCATCGCCAACATGGTCAACCACGAGACCAACGAACTGTTCTTCGACAACCTGGAGTTGCCGCTGGACAGCCTGATCGGCGAGGAGGGCAAGGGCTTCAAATATATCCTCGATGGCCTCAACGCCGAACGCACGCTGATTGCCGCCGAATGCATCGGTGACGGCCGCTGGTTCATCGAAAAGGCCAGCGCCTACGCCCGCGACCGCGTGGTGTTTGGCCGGCCCATCGGGCAGAACCAGGGCGTGCAGTTTCCGATTGCCGAAGCGCATATCGAGATCGAAGCGGCGGACCTGATGCGCTGGCGTGCCTGCGAGGAGTACGACAGCGGTGCCAATGCCGGCGCCAGCGCCAACATGGCCAAGTACCTCGCGGCCAAGGCCTCCTGGGAAGCCGCCAACGCCTGCCTGCAAACCCACGGCGGCTTCGGTTTTGCCTGCGAATACGACGTGGAGCGCAAGTTCCGCGAGACGCGCCTGTACCAGGTGGCGCCGATTTCCACCAACCTGATCCTGTCCTACGTGGCCGAGCATTTGCTCGAACTGCCACGCAGTTTCTGAGGGCCTGACCATGAGCCATACCCAAGCCTTGTGTCGGTTCCTTGCCGAGTTGAACGACGCACAACTGCCTGAAGACGTGCTGGCGCGCACCGAAGACCTGTACCTGGATTGGCTCGCCTCGGCGCTGGCGAGCCAAGGCGCGCACCCGATCCCGTTGTTCGAGCGCTATGCACAGAAGATGGGCCCAAGCACCGGGCCGGCGCAGGTGATCGTCAGTGGCGCCAGCACCAGCGCGTATTTTGCCGCGCTGGTCAATGGGGCGTCGTCGCACCTGGTGGAGCAGGATGACCTGCACAACAGTTCGGTGTTGCACCCGGCGACGGTGGTGTTCCCGGCAGCGCTGGCCGCCGCCCAGGACCTGGGTAAATCCGGTCGCCAATTGCTGTTGGCCTCGGTGGCCGGTTATGAGGCCGGTATCCGTATCGGCGAATTCATGGGCCGCTCCCACTACCGCATTTTTCACACCACGGCCACGGTCGGCACGCTCGCGGCCGCCGTCGCCGTGGGCAAATTGCTGGATTTCAACGAAGAGCAGTTCATCAACCTGCTCGGCAGCGCCGGCACCCAGGCTGCCGGGCTCTGGGAGTTCCTGCGCGATGCCGCCGACTCCAAGCAACTGCACACGGCCAAGGCTGCGGCGGACGGCTTGCTCGCCGCTTACCTGACAGCAGATGGGCTGACCGGCGCGCGCAATATCCTCGAAGGCGACCAGGGCCTGGCGGCGGGCATGTCCAGTGATGCCGAGCCTGCCAGGTTGTCCGCCGGCCTCGGCAGCCGCTGGGCGTTGTTGGAAACGTCGTTCAAGTTCCACGCTTCGTGCCGGCACACCCATCCCGCCGCCGATGCGCTGTTGGACCTGATGCAGCGCGAACGTCTTGCTGCCGCCGACATCAGCCATGTGGAAACGCAGGTGCACCAGGGCGCCATCGATGTGCTGGGCCGGGTCAAGGTGCCGACCAGCGTGCACCAGGCCAAGTTCTCCATGGGCACCGTGCTGGGCCTGATCGCCGTGCATGGCAAGGCCGGGCTCACCGAGTTCCAGGCGTTGGCACTGACCGATCCTGCGGTGTCGACGTTCCGCGACAAGGTCAGCATGACCCTCGACCCCGAGGTCGACGGCGCCTACCCGCAACGCTGGCTCGGACGCGTCACCGTCACCACCGTTGACGGCCGCACGCTGCACGGCGCCATCGACGAACCCAAGGGCGATCCAGGCAACACCCTGAACCGTGAAGAGCTGGCGGATAAATTCCACCGGCTCAGCCGGTTCAGCGGTGCTCGCACCTCGGCCCAGGCCGACGCACTGATCAAGCGCGTCTGGGGCTTGCGCAGCGCCACATCCATGGCCCACTGGCTTTGAGGAACCGTCATGACTAACCCAAGACCGCTGGACGGCATCACCGTTGTCAGCCTGGAACACGCGATTGCCGCGCCATTCTGCACCCGTCAATTGGCGGACCTCGGCGCCCGCGTGATCAAGGTCGAACGTCCGGGTGCCGGCGACTTTGCCCGTGGCTACGACGAGCGCGTGCGCGGCCTGGCCTCGCATTTCGTGTGGACCAACCGTTCCAAGGAAAGCCTGACCCTGGACCTCAAGCAGGATGAAGCGCGCGATATCCTCGGCACCCTGCTGGCCGACGCCGATGTGCTGGTGCAGAACCTGGCCCCTGGTGCGGCGGCGCGCATGGGCCTGTCGTTCGAGGCGCTGCATGAGCGCTTCCCGCGACTGATTGTCTGTGACATTTCCGGCTATGGCGAAGGCGGGCCGTATGAAAAAAAGAAGGCCTACGACCTGCTGATCCAGAGTGAAGGTGGTTTCCTGTCGGTAACCGGCGGCCCCGGTGATGACCAGATGGCCAAGGCCGGCTGTTCCATCGCCGACATCTCGGCGGGCATGTACGCCTACAGCGGCATCCTTTCGGCGCTGCTGTTGCGCGGCAAGACAGGCAAGGGCAGCCGCATCGACGTGAGCATGCTGGAAAGCCTGGTGGAGTGGATGGGCTACCCGATGTATTACGCGTTCGACGGCGCCCCCCAGCCACCGCGGGCGGGGGCCGCGCATTCGACGATCTATCCCTATGGGCCGTTTCCCACCGGCGATGGCGGCACGGTGATGCTGGGCTTGCAGAACGAGCGTGAGTGGGCGGCGTTCTGCGACAAGGTGCTGCTCACGCCGACGTTGGCGATGGACGAGCGTTTCAGCGCCAATTTCAAGCGCTCTGCCAACCGCGACGCCCTGCGCCAGATCATCGTCGACAGTTTTGCGCAACTGGCTAGCGAGGCGGTGATTCAGCGCCTGGAAGACGCGCAGATTGCCAGTGCGCGTGTGAACGATATGCAAGGCGTTTGGGACCACCCGCAACTCAAGGCGCGTGACAGCTGGCGCGAGGTTGATAGCCCGGCGGGGCCGCTGCCTTCACTGCTGCCACCGGCGCGTAATGCCGCGTTTACCCCGCGCATGGACGGGGTTCCCGGGTTGGGACAACACAGCGAGGCCATTCTCGACAGGCTCGGTTATTCGCCAGACGCCATCGGCGGCCTGCGCGCACGCGGCGTTATCTAACCATAAGGGAATTCAACAGATGCCAAAGCCATTGGTACGTTCGGCGTTGTTTGTGCCCGGTAGCCGACCGGAGCGATTCTCCAAAGCCTTGGCCAGTGGCGCCGATGCGGTGATCGTGGATTTTGAAGACGCGGTGGAAGAGCCGCTCAAGCGTCAGGCGCGGGATAATCTTGGCGCGTTTTTGACAGCAAACCCCGCAGCCCAGGTATGGGTGCGCATCAATGCGCCGGAGCATGCCGAGCACTTCGAGGATGTGGCGTTCTGCAAGGCCCACCCAAACGTCGCGGGGGTGTTGCTGCCGAAGGTTGAGAGTGCCGCCCAGGTGGCCGTGGTGGCTGCCACCGGCAAAGTCATCTGGCCGATCATCGAGAGCGCGCGCGGTTTGTTGGCCGTGGCCGAGATCGCCCATGCGCCGCACGTGCAGCGCCTGTCGTTCGGCGGGCTGGACCTGGCGCTGGACCTGAACCTGAGCAGCAACTCCCCGGCCGCGCAGTTCGCCCTGGACCAGGCGCGCCTGGCGTTGATCGTGCATTCCCGCGCCGCTGGCCTGGTCGCACCGCTGGATGGCGTGCACCCGGCCATCGATGACCCCGAGGGGCTGCGCCGTTCGATCCGGCATGCCTATGAAATGGGGTTTGCCGGGGCTTTGTGCATTCATCCCAAGCAGGTGGCGGTGATTCACCAGGCCTTGGCGCCAAGCGCCGAGGACCTGGCCTGGGCCCAGCGCGTGGTAGACGCCGGCGCCCATGGGGCAGGGGCCTATCAGATTGACGGGCAGATGGTGGATGCGCCGGTGTTGCTGCGCGCGCAAAGACTGCTGGCCGCCTCTGTCTGAGGGGAGCCGAATCAAACTGTGGGCGCTGGCTTAGCTGCGATGGCGGTGGATCAATTGCCTGTTGTATCAACTGACAGATCGCCATCGCGGGCAAGCCCGCTCCCACAATGGACCTTCGTTATCCCGCGGATCCGCGTTCGGCCACGCCGAACGCAGGTATCAAAAATTCGAAATTCACTACACGCGCGACATCAGGCACCTTGCCTTACAACACAACAATAAGAAGGTGATTTTCCATGCTCAAGCTTTCCCGGGCGCTGCTGTGCGCCGCCACCTTGTTTGCCGCGGGCCTGGCCCAGGCGGCGGACCCGATTGTCATCAAGTTCGCCCACGTGGTCGCCGAAAACACTCCCAAGGGCCAGGGTGCGCTGCTGTTCAAGAAACTCGCCGAAGAGCGCCTGCCGGGCAAGGTCAAGGTCGAGGTGTACCCGAACTCATCGTTGTTCGGTGATGGCAAGGAAATGGAAGCGCTGTTGCTGGGCGACGTGCAGATGCTGGCGCCGTCCCTGGCCAAGTTCGAGCAATACACCAAGCAAGTGCAGATCTATGACCTGCCGTTCCTGTTCAATGACCTCGCCGCCGTCGACCGTTTCCAGGCCGCCCAGGGCAAGGCGCTGCTGACCTCCATGCAGGACAAGAACATCCTCGGGCTGGCCTATTGGCACAACGGCCTCAAGCAACTCTCGTCGAACAAGGCGCTGCATGAACCCAAGGATGCCCGTGGCCTCAAGTTCCGCGTGCAGGCCTCCAGCGTGCTCGAGGAGCAGTTCAAGGCGATCCGCGCCAACCCGCGCAAAATGAGTTTTGCCGAGGTGTATCAAGGCCTGCAGACCGGCACGGTCAACGGCACCGAGAACACCTGGTCGAACTATGAAAGCCAGAAGGTCAACGAGGTGCAGAAGTACTTCACCGAGTCCAACCATGGCCTGATCGACTACATGGTGATCACCAACGCCAAGTTCTGGAACGGCCTGCCTCCGGATATCCGCACCACCCTGGACCAGATCATGGTCGAGGTCACCGTCGAAGTGAACAAACAGGCTGAGGCGCTGAACCAGTCGGCCAAGCAGAAGATCGTCGACGCCAAGACCAGCGAAATCATCGAACTGACGCCGGAGCAACGCCAGCTCTGGCGCGAAGCCATGCGCCCGGTGTGGCAGAAGTTCGAGGGGGAAATTGGGGCTGACCTGATCAAGGCGGCGGACGCGTCCAACCAGTAGCGCAGATTCACTGTGGGAGCGGGCAAGCCAGCTCCCACAGTGTGATCCGGTTTCCAACCCGATACCTATTCCCGCTTCGCGAGGTTTTGCCATGCAAACGCTAAGGCGCGTCTGGGAGCACCTGGAGGAAGGTTTCATCGCCTTCCTGCTGGCCGCCATGACCCTGGTGACATTCGTCTACGTCATGCTCAATAACATCTACACGCTGTTCTTTGCCTTGGCCGACAAGTGGGCCTTGAGCAGCAACTTCTTCAACGCCCTGGGCGACGGCACCATGACCTGGGCCCAGGACATGACCTGGAGCGTGGCGCTGACCAAGGCCATGTTCGGCTGGCTGATTTTCTTCGGTATCTCCTATGGTGTGCGCACCGCCGGCCACCTTGGCGTGGACGCGCTGGTCAAGCTGACCAAGCGTCCGGTGCAACGCATGCTGGGCATGCTCGCCTGCCTGTGCTGCCTGGCGTATGCCGGGCTGTTCATGATCGCCAGCTACAAGTGGGTGAGCGCGGTGATGGGGGCGCATATCGGTGCCGAAGACCTCGACCAGTACGGCGTGGACGTCGGTGACATCGTGGTGATCGTGCCCATCGGTTTCGCCATGGTGTTTATCCGCTACCTGGAAATTTTCTACCGCATCTTTACCCACCGTCAGGTCGGGTTGGGGCTGGCCGACGAGGCTGGCGAGGCCAGCAAATTGGCCGGCAGCCATGAGGAGCGTCACTGATGGCCGTGCTTTGTCTATTCCTGCTGCTGTTCGTGTTCATGTTCCTGGGCGTGCCGATCGCGATTTCCCTGGGCCTGTCCGGGGCGGTGTCGATCCTGATGTTCAGCCAGGACTCGGTAAGCTCCCTGGCGATCAAGCTGTTCGAGACCTCCGACGCCTACACGTTCTTGGCGATTCCGTTCTTCCTGCTGTCCGGCGCGTTCATGACCACCGGCGGCGTGGCGCAACGCCTGATTGACTTCGCCAACGCCTGTGTCGGCCATATCCGTGGCGGCCTGGCGATTGCAGCTGTGCTGGCGTGCATGCTGTTTGCGGCGCTGTCGGGGTCGTCACCGGCGACGGTAGCGGCGGTGGGTTCGATTGCCGTGGCGGGGATGGTGCGTTCCGGATATCCGAAGGAATTCGGGGCGGGGATCATCTGTAATGCCGGCACGCTGGGCATCCTGATCCCGCCGTCGATCGTGATGGTGGTGTATTCGGCGGCGACCGAGACATCGGTCGGCAAGCTGTTCATGGCGGGTGTGATCCCGGGGTTGCTGCTGGGCCTGATGTTGATGATCGCGATCTACATCGTCGCGCGCATCAAGAAGCTGCCGGCCCAGCCACGGGCGACCTTCCGTGAGTGGCTGACCTGCGCACGCCGTGCCTTCTGGGGGTTGCTGCTGCTGGTGATCATCCTCGGTGGCATCTACAGCGGCATGTTCACCCCGACCGAAGCGGCCGCGGTGGCCGCGGTCTACTCGGCGTTTGTCGCGCTGTTCATCTACAAGGACATGAAGTTCCGCGACTGCCCCAAGGTGCTGCTGGAGTCCGGGCGCCTGGCAATCATGCTGATGTTTATCATCGCCAACGCCATGCTCTTCGCCCATGTGCTGACCACCGAGCAGATCCCCCAGGAAATCACCGCGTGGGTGATCTCTGAAGGGCTGACGCCGATTGGCTTCCTGATCATGGTCAACGTGGTACTGCTGGTGGCGGGCAGCTTCATGGAACCGTCAGCCATCGTGCTGATCCTGGCACCGATCTTCTTCCCGATTGCGATGAAGCTGGGCATCGACCCGATTCACCTGGGGATCGTGATGGTGGTCAACATGGAAATCGGCCTGGTGCACCCACCGGTGGGGCTGAACCTGTTCGTGACCTCGGCAGTGACCGGGTTGACGCTGGGGCAGACGATTCGTGCGGCGTTGCCGTGGTTGATGATCCTGTTGGTGTTCCTAATCATGGTCACGTACTTGCCGTTCATTTCGCTGGCGCTGCCGCACTGGCTCGGCATGTAACACGATCAAAAACTGTGGGAGCGGGCTTGCCCGCGATAGCGATGTGTCAGTTGCCAACGCTGTCGGCTGACACTCCCTCATCGCGGGCAAGCCCGCTCCCACAGGTTAGTTTTGCGTCTGGCCTCAGTGGTCCAGTGCGCTCAGGATCGCATGGGCCACTTTCACACGCTCCCCATTCGGGTAGTTCTTGTTCGCCAGGATCACCACCCCCATGCCCTTGCTCGGCACATAGGCCACATAGGCGCCAAACCCATTGGTGGACCCGGTTTTGTTGACCAGCGTGTCGGCGTGGGGTGCCTGCGGCGGGGTCAGCCAGTCGACCGTGTGTGGCTCAAGCGCCATCTGGCTCGAGTTGCCCTCAACCAAGGCAGCGAGCGTGATCGGGTAGGGATACAGTTCCCAGCCCAGGCCCTGGGTCATGCCGTTTACGCTGTAGTAACCGGTGTGAGTCGTGGCGATCGCCTGTTGCAAGGGTTTTTCCAGGCCTGCCGGGTTCATGTTCACACTCACGTAGTGCAGCAGGTCGGCGGCGCTGGTCTTGATGCCATAGGCCTCGCTGTCCATGGCACCGGGGCCGACGCGTACCGGTTTGCCGTCTTTGCCATAGCCTTGGGCGTACAGGTTCATCTGGCTGGCCGGCACGTTGACGAAGGTGTGCTTGAGCCCCAGTTTCGGGAGCAGGGTGCGCTCCATCAACGCGTCGAACGGTTGCTTGAGGCTCTGCGCCGCCAGGTAGCCGAACAGGCCCAGGCTCGGGTTGGAGTACAAGCGGTGGGTGCCGGGCGCGAAGTCGGGTTTCCAATGCTGGAAGTAGCTGATCATGCGCTGGTTGTTGTCGGCCTCGGCGGGGAACTGAAGGGGCAGGCCCCCGGCGGTGTAGGTGCCCAGGTTGAGCACGCTGATGTGATCAAACCGTCCACCACGCAAGGCCGGCAGGTAGTCGCTGGCCGGCGCGGTGAGGCTGAGTTTGCCGGTCGCCACGGCATAACCGGCGAGGGTGGCGGTGAAGGTTTTGCTCACTGATCCGACTTCGAACAGTGTGTTTTCACTGACGGCTTGCTGAGCGTCTTTGCTGGCGACGCCGTAGTTAAAGTATTGTGTTTTGCCATCCTTCACGATGCCGACGACCAGCCCCGGAATAGACTGTTGCTGCATGAGTGGCTTGACACTGGCGTCCACCACGGTGCGCAGGTCGGCGGCGGCCAGGCATTGGCCGGCAGCCATGAACAAAGCCAGGGCGGTTAATTTACCCACGCCAGACAAGGAGAGTTGGGGCATGATATCGCTTCCATGAGAGTGATCGATTGACGAGAGAGCCTGCGCGGGCGTGGCAAATGTAGGCAGTTTGCGGGCCTTGGGCAAACGATGATATCTCGCACCTGCCATTAGATTAATTAGGGTCAAGCATGCTGCGCTCCCATTTACCGCTCAACGCCCTGCGCGCGTTCGAGGCGTCGGCTCGGCATTTGAGTTTCACCCGCGCTGCCATCGAGTTGTGTGTCACTCAAGCAGCGGTCAGCCACCAAGTCAAAAGTCTGGAGGCGCAACTTAACGTCACGTTGTTCAAGCGCCTGCCCCGCGGCCTGATGCTCACCAGCGAAGGCGAAACCCTGCTGCCGGTGGTGCGCGAGTCGTTTGACCGCATCGCCCAGACCTTGAGCCAATTCGAAGGCGGGCACTACCGCGAGGTGCTCACGGTCGGCGCAGTCGGTACCTTCGCCGTCGGCTGGTTGTTGCCACGGCTGCCGGATTTCCATGCACGCTACCCCTTTATCGACCTGCGCCTGTCCACCCACAACAACCGCGTCGATGTGGCCGCCGAAGGCCTGGACTATGCGATCCGCTTCGGCGCAGGTGCCTGGCATGGCACGGATGCCTGCGAACTGCTGGAAGCGCCACTGAGCGTGCTCTGCGTGCCGCAACTGGCTGAGCAATTGCACGCACCCGCCGACCTGTTGAAACACACCTTGCTGCGCTCCTACCGCGCCGATGAGTGGAGTTTGTGGTTCCAGGCCGCCGGTTTGCCAGTCGATACCCTGGTGCCGCGCAGCATCGTGTTTGATTCCTCGTTGGCAATGATGGAGGCGGCCTTGCAAGGCACGGGGGTGGCGTTGGCGCCGGCGATGATGTTTTCGCGGCAACTGGAGAGCGATGTCATCCGCCAGCCGTTCGACGTCGGCATCACCACCGGCAGCTATTGGCTGACGCGCTTGCAGTCACGCGCCGAGACCTCGGCGATGCTGGCGTTCAAGGGCTGGTTGCGGGAAATGGCGACGCAGGGCTGAATACTTTTTTTGAAACATAATGAAACATTTGCCGAGGGCCAGGGCTCTACCGCCACACCTGCACTGAGTTATTTCATGAAAACACCGCGCCCCTCCGCCCGCATGCCCCACCTGATCCAACTGCGAAACCTGAAGATGGCGCGTTCTGCCCACGCCTATGTGCGCGGCAGCACCGTGCAGTTCTACGAGTGGCTGCAGAGCCACACCGGCCGGCGCTTGCCCCATGGCCCGGCGATCTGGATCTGCGGCGACTGCCACGCTGGCAACCTGGGGCCCACCGGGGATACCAAGGGCCGCATCGATATGCACATCCGTGACCTTGACCAGGCGGTGATCGGCAACCCGACCCACGACCTGGTGCGCCTGGCCCTGTCCCTGGCCACCGCCGCGCGCGGCTCGGACCTGCCGGGCGTCACCACCGCACGCATGCTTGAAGAGATGATGGTGGGCTATGAACAGGCCTTCAAGGACAAACCCGACCAAGTGCCGCCGCGTCCGTCCCAAGTCAAGGCGGGCATGCGCAGCGCCGTGGCGCGCACCTGGAAAAACCTGGCGCGCGAGCGCATCGAAAGCGCCCGACCGACCATTCCTTTGGGCAAGCATTTCTGGTCGCTGTCACGGGCCGAGAAAGCGGCGCTGGAAACCCTGTGTGCCTCGGACGACATTCATCAGCTGGTCACTTCGCTCAAGGGGCGGCCCAAGGACGCCAGGGTCGAACTGCTGGACTCCGCCTATTGGGTCAAGGGCTGCAGTTCGCTCGGCCTGCTGCGCTATGCCGCCTTGCTCGGCGTGGGCGACAAGGACGACCAGGAATATTGCCTGATCGATATCAAGGAGGCCGTTGGCGCTGCTGCACCCCGCGCGGCGCGGGCAAAGATGCCCAGGGACAATGGGCGGCGCGTGGTGGAGGGCGCGCGCCAGTTGTCACCAGGCCTGGGTGAGCGGATGGTCGCGACGCGTTTTCTGGACCACGGGTTTTTCATCCGTGAACTGCTGCCCCAGGACATGAAGCTGGAGCTGGATGAGTTGAGCGAGACGGACGCCATGCACGCCGCTGGCTACCTGGCGCGGGTGGTGGGTGTCGCCCATGCCCGCCAGATGGACCGCGAGACGCGCAAGGACTGGATGGCGGTGTTGCAGGAAAACCGCTCCAGGCAGTTGGATGCGCCGTCCTGGCTATGGACCAGCGTGGTGCAACTGGTGGGGAGCCATGAGCAGGGCTACCTCAACCATTGCCGTCGGTATGCCTTGGAACACTGACCTCGAGAACGAAGTCGATCCAATGTGGGAGCTGGCTTGCCTGCGAAGCGGTGGGTCAGTCACCACATAGGTGACGCAAAGGCCGCTATCGCAGGCAAGCCAGCTCCCACAGTTAATGGGTGCCTAGGCCAAATATTTATGGAACCAGTCGAGTGTTCTTTTCCACGCCAGGTTCGCCGCTGCCTCGTCATAGCGCGGCGTCGAGTCATTGTGGAAACCGTGGTTGGCGCCTTTGTAGATATACGCCTCATAGGTCGTACCGGCTGCCTTCAACGCCTTCTCGTACGCTGGCCAGCCTTCATTGATCCGTGTGTCCAGTTCGCCGTAGTGCAACATGATCGGCGCCTTGATACGCGGCACATCCTTGGCCTCAGGCTGACGCCCATAGAACGACACCGCCGCACCCAATTCCGGGTACGCCACGGCTGCAGCATTGGTCACGCCGCCGCCATAACAGAAGCCGGTGATGCCGACCTTGCCGGTGCTGCTGTCATGGTGCATCAGCCATTCGATGGCGGCGAAAAAGTCGTTCATCAGCTTGGTCGGGTCGACCGTTTGCTGCAGTGCCACGCCTTTTTCATCGTTGCCCGGGTAGCCGCCAACCGAGGTCAGGCCGTCGGGTGCCAGGGCAATGAAGCCGGCCTTGGCCAGGCGCCGCGCGACGTCTTCGATATAGGGGTTGAGGCCACGGTTCTCGTGGACCACCACCACCGCCGGCAACTTGCCCGCTGCTTTGGCCGGGCGCACCCAGTAACCACGCACGCTACCGTTGCCCTTGGGCGACGGGTAGGTGATGTAGTCGGCGACGATGTCCGGGTCAGTGAATTTGACTTGTTCGGCCAGGGCGTAGTTGGGGCTCAGGGCCGCGAGCAGGGCCGAAGCGGTGAGGCCACCAAAGGTGAACAGCGCGGCGCGGTCGAGAAATTCGCGGCGGTTGATCTTGCCGTGGGCGTAGCCGTCGTAGAGATCCAGCAGTTCGGGGGCAAAGTCTTTCGCGGTGAGACGAGTCATCGGTGCAATCCTCGATTAGCGGTGGCAGTCAATGTAGACCAGGATCAGTCCCCGCGACCATGGGCGGCGGCGGCCAATTGGCCGGTGTCGACGCGCACGAAGATCGAATCGCCTACCGCCGTCAGCACGTCACCGGCGTACACCTCGCAGATCACGCGGGTCTTGCGGCCCACGTCGCCTTCGACCCGCGCGCGCAGGGTGAGGGTGACGCCCATGGGCGTGGGCTTGATGAATTTGATGCCCAGGTTGCCGGTGACGCAGTCGATGCGCGGCAGGCTGCCGGGTTCGCGCTGCTCGGCGCGGTAGTGGTAGGCCATGGCGGTCCAGTTGGAATGGCAGTCCACCAGCATGGCGATCAGGCCCCCGTAGACCAGGTTGGGCCAGCCGCTGTAGTGGGCCTCGGGCAGATGTTCGGCGATCAGGTGGATACCGTCCGCGTCCCATCGGCTCTTGATATGCAGGCCGTGGGGGTTGCTGGCGCCGCAGCCGTAGCAGATGCCTTCTGGCGCGGTGATGTCCTGGAGTGAGGGGGAATGCATGCAGAATCCTTGTTGTTCTTGGGGCGACTACTCTGTTTAGCAGGACAGGCGCCCGATGGGAATAAATCCCTGGTACGGCGTGTTAGCTCAGTAACTGTGTCCTTTACTCTGCGGAGCGTTGCATGAAACGACGAATGTCCCCGGTCGCCGTACTGGCCCTGATCCTTGCCTACTGCTCCAGCGCGCAGGCGGTGGAGTACAGGGACGTCAACCGTACCGCCAGCCAGATCAGCTTTACCTACCAGCAATTGGGGCAGCGGGTGTACGGCACCTTCAGTGAGTTCGAAGGCGTCTTGACCTTCGATACGCAAAGGCCGGAAGCAGGGCATGCCTTGCTCAAGATCCAACTTGCGAGCATCGACGCCGGCAGCCCTGATGCCAACGACGAGCTGCAACGTGAATCCTGGTTCGATACCGCGACCTACCCGGTGGGTGTGTACGAATCCACCGCCGTCAAGGCGCTGGGAGACAACCGCTACACGATCAGCGGCAACCTGACTATCAAGGGCACGACGCACCCGGTGGACGTCGACGTGGTGCTCAAGGAGCAAAGCGGCATTGGCGTGTTCGACGGTGAGTTCATCCTCAAGCGCGGCGACTTCAAGATCGGCGAGGGTGAATGGGCGGGCAACAGCGTGGTGTCCAATGACATCAACATCAAGTTCAAGATGGTCGCGCCGCAGCGCTAGCGCGCGAACTTCTTCGCGCCGGCCACGCAAGCGATCACCGCGATTGTCACCAGTACCATGCCCAGGCTGACCTGCTCGTGCAGCAAACCCGCCGCCAATGCCAGGCCAAAAAACGGTTGCAGCAATTGCAATTGGCCAACCGCCGCGATGCCTCCCTGGGCCAGGCCCCGATACCAGAACACAAAGCCGATCAGCATGCTGAACAGGGACACATAACCCAGGCTCAACCAGGCCGGCAGGCTGATGCCGTGCAGGCTCGTCGGCGCCATGACCAGGCTCAAAGGCACCACTACCGGTATCGACACCACCAGCGCCCAGCAGATCACCTGCCAGCCGCCCAGGCTGCGCGATAACTTGGCGCCTTCGGCGTAACCCAGGCCGCACACCAGCACCGCCAGCAGCATCAGCACGTCTCCGGCAGGCGCGGCGCTCAAGCCCTGGGCGACGGCGTAACCCATCACCAGCACGCTGCCGAGGATCGAGAACAACCAGAACACCAGGCGCGGGCGTTCGCCACCGCGCAGCACGCCAAAGACGGCGGTGGCCAGTGGCAGCAGGCCGATGAACACGATGGAGTGGGCCGACGTCACGTATTGCAACGCCAGGGCGGTGAGCAGGGGGAAGCCGATCACGACCCCAAGGGCGACGATCGCGAGAGGCATCCATTGATGGCGCGCGGGGCGCTGCTCCTTGAACAGCCACAGCAACAGTAACCCCAGGACGGCAGCGATGGCCGCACGGAGCATGGTCAGGAACACCGGGTCGAATTCCATCACCGCCAGGCGCGTGGCGGGCAGGGAACCGCTGAAAATCACTACGCCGATAAAGCCGTTGATCCAGCCTTGGGTGCGGGTATCCAGCGTGTTGAGAAGGGAGGTGCGTTCCATGAGATAGGCCCGGGGCAAGAGGGGGTTGCGTTCAGGCCATCCTAGGGGCGAGCATTGTGACAATCAAAAAATTGTCATGGATACATCCCTATGCCCCGTGCTCGTTACAAGTCGTTGGTCGACACGTTCGCCGCAGACATTCGCAGCGGCAAGATGCCGCCCGGTACGCGCCTGCCGACGCACCGTCAACTGGCCGCCGACCATGGCCTGGCGCTGGTCACTGCGAGCCGGGTGTACACGGAGCTCGAGGCCATGGGGCTGGTCAGCGGGGAGACCGGGCGCGGCACCTTTGTGCGCGAGATTTCGCTGCCGCCAGGGCAGGGCAGTGGGCAGATGCCGGTGGCGGCGGGCATGCTCGACCTCAATTTCAACTACCCCTCGTTGCCGGGCCAGGCTGAGTTGCTGCGCACGGCGTTGCGCCAGTTGGCGTTGTCCGGGGACCTGGAAGCCCTGTTGCGTTACCAGCCTCATGGCGGCCGCCCGCATGAGCGTGCTGCGTTCGCGCGGCACTTGCTCAGCCGAGGCCTGAGCGTGGAGGCCGATCAGGTGCTGTTGGTCAGTGGCGCCCAGCATGGCTTGGCGGTGACCATGATGGCGTTGCTCAAGCCTGGGGATGTGATTGCGGTGGACGCGTTGACCTATTCCGGGTTCAAGGTGCTGGCCGAGACCCTGCACCTGGAAGTCGTCGCGATCCCGGTAACGCCTGTGGGACCGGACCTGGACGCCCTGCAAGCCCTGTGTCGCCGGCGTCCCGTACGTGCCGTGTACAGCATGCCGACCCTGCACAATCCCCTCGGCTGGGTGATGGGCAGGAACGCGCGTGAGCAACTGGTTGCCATCGCCCGCCAATACAACCTGATGATCATCGAGGACGCCGCCTATGCGTTCCTGGCCGCAGACGCACCGCCGCCCGTGGCGAGCCTGGCACCGGAGCGCACGGTGTATGTGGGAGGGCTGTCGAAAAGTGTTGCGACTGGCCTGCGTGTCGGGTTCGTCGCCGCGCCGAATGAATGGGTGAAACCCCTCGAGCGCACCATCATGGCCACGACCTGGAATGTGCCCGGTGTGATGAGCGCCATTGCGGTGGCCTGGATCGACGATGGCACCGTGGCACAGCTGGAGGCGCAAAAGCGCGAGGACGCCCAGGCCCGCCAGGCGCTGGCTGCGCGTGTGCTCAAAGGGCTGGCCTACACCAGCCATCCTTCATCGTATTTCTTGTGGTTACCGCTGGCGGAAGACGCGCGGGCTGATCAAGTCGCCATGACCTTGCAGCGCGAAGGCGTCTGCGTGTCCACCGCCGAGCCCTTTGCCGTCTCGGCCCATGTCCCGCATGCGCTACGCCTGGCCTTGGGCTCGGTAGCCATGCCCGCGCTGCACGAGGCATTGCTCAACGTGCGCAAGGTGGTGGAGTGGTGAGCCGCGTACGACGGCTCACCGATCGGCATCAGTACTTGTAGGCCTGGCGTCCGATCAACAGCCATTTGCCTTTTTGCTTCTGCCACACCTGGAAGTTATCGATATCCGTCGGCACTTCCACGCCACTGTTCACCGCCAGGGCGTGGAAGTGGTTGCGTACCAGGGCGGTGTCGCCTTGCAGGGTAATGGTCTGGTTTTGCATCTCCAGGGTCTTGAACGCGCTGGTGTGGGTTTCCAGGTCGGCGATGAATTGGTCTTTGTTCTGCACCTTGCCGCTGGAGTGGCCGTAGGTAAGTTTGTCAGCGGTCAGCGCGTGAAGCTGCTTGAGATCCAGGTGCAGCATGGCTTGGGTCAGTTGGTCGACCGCTTGGGCCACATCCTTTTCGGCAGGGGCGGGCGCTGCAGCCACATAACCGCTGAACAGGCACAGAAAACCGATCAGCACTTTGACGTTTTGCATGGGTGTTTCCTTATTGTTGTTGGGGGCTGGCACGACAGGTTAAGTCGTCGTACAACCATGCAATATTTCCTATATTGAAGGAAAGTGAAATTTTGAAATATCCTGAAAAGATTGGGTTTCAAGGCCTTATAAAAAAGACTACTTCTTATACGATGTCCCAACACATTGTCTGAATCACGCCTCGCTTCCTGTGCAAGTAGCACATCGCTATGCTACTGCCGGAACCCAACCCCGCCCGAGAAACACAATGGATTTTGACTGGCACAGCGACCCCATCACCCGCGCCACGCCCGTGACCCCACACTACAAAAACACTCAGAACGTGCGCCGCTTCATGCTTGAGCAGTGCGGCCCGGGGTTCAAGTTCGACCGGCCGTTCATGGCTTGGATTCGCAACGAGGTGCCCAAGACCCTGGGCGACGTGGTTGATGAGTGGCGACGCCGACAAGAGGATTCACGCCCATGACACCCGACGAAAAATACCAGGCCGCCCAACAACGCCTCGGCTATCAGCTGGACGAATTCAAGGTAGGTGGCAACTACACGCCACTGGTTCGCGACGGCAACCATCTGTACCTCAGCGGCCAGATCCCCCGCGTGGGCGATACCATCGTGCTGCCGGGCAAGGTCGGTGACAGCCTGACCCTGGCCCAGGCACAAATCGCCGCCGGCATCAGCGTCTTGCGCTGCCTGGGGCTGCTCAAGCAAGCATTGGGGTCGCTGGACCGGATCAAGGCGATCCCGCGTATCAACGTGTACGTACGCAGTGCCGAGGATTTTGACCAGCAGAGTGAAGTGGCCAACGGCGCATCGGACCTGTTGCACGAGATCCTGGGCAGCGCCGGGGTGCATACGCGTACGTCGCTGGGGGTGATGCAGCTGCCGAAATCGGCGGCGGTGGAGGTCGATATGATTGCGGTGGCGCATAGCGCCTGATTTGAAATGCGGTTGAAAAAGGTGGGAGCGGGCTTGCTCCCACAGGGTTGACCGCGTTTAGCCAGCTGCCAACGGTGGTGTGCGCGGCGGAATCAGGCGCTTGCTGCCGGTGGCTTCATACGCTGATGCAAAGCGCAGCAACGCCGAATCGTCATAGGCACGCCCGGCAAACGTCAGCCCCACCGGCATGCCGATGTCGGCCATCACACCCATCGGTACGGTGACAGTCGGCACGCCCAGGTGGCGGATAGCAAGGTTGCCGTTGGCCACCCAGACGCCGTTGCTCCAGGCGATATCAGCGCTGGTTTCGTTCACATCGGCATCCGCCGGGCCCACGTCCGCGACGGTGGGGAACAGCACCGCGTCGAGGCCGAGCTTATCCATCCAATCTTCCAGGTCGATACGCCGGGTTTGCTCCAGGCCGCGCAGGCCGTCGGGGACGGTACTGATCTGGTCCCACGGGGTAATGCCGCGTTCGGCCATGCGCACGTATTCGTCCATGCCGGCGGCCAGGTCGTCCTCGCGGTTGGGCAGGGTGCCTGGGTCGTGGGGGAAGATCTTCGGCCCGTCCACATCCGCCAGGCGGTTGAGGGCGGGGTCGTTGTTGGCGCGCAGGAAATCATCGAAGGCCCAGGCTGACAATTCCCACAGCTCATCGTGGAGGAATGCCTTGGACACCAGCCCTCGGGTAAACACGGTGGGTGCGCCAGGGCGGTCGCCCTCGCAGTTGGAGACCAGCGGGAAGTCCACCTCAATCACTTCGGCACCGGCGGCTTCCAGCGCCTGGCGTGCGTCTTCCCACAGGTCGATCACGCTGGCGCGGGTGTTGATCTTCTGCCCCGTGGGGCCGCCGATCCCGGGTTTTTCGCTGGTGCCTGCCTCGGGGTCGGCATTGATGTACATGCGCGGCACGCCAAAGCGTTTGCCCGCGAGGGATTCGGCAGTCACGGCCAGCTCGGCGTAGGTAGCCGGGCGCACCGAGGTAACACTGGGGATCGGCACCCATGGCTGCAGGCGCCACAGGTCGCCACGGGTGTCCGGGTCTTCGGCCACCACCACGTCGAGGATTTCCAACAGATCGGCCATGGTGCGGGCGTACGGCACCACCACGTCCATGGTCGGTGTCAAAGGCCAATTGCCGCGCACCGAAATCACCCCACGGGACGGGGTATAGGCGCACAGGCCATTGTTGGATGCCGGGCCGCGCCCGCTCGACCAGGTTTCTTCCGCCAGGCCGAAGGCCGCAAAGCTCGCCGCCGTCGCGGTGCCGGCGCCGTTGGACGAGCCGGAAGCAAAGGGTGCGGTCAGGTAATCGGCGTTATACGGGCTTTCGGCGCGGCCATACACGCCACGCTGCATCCCGCCGTTAGCCATTGGCGGCATGTTGGTCTTGCCCAGGCAGATAGCGCCACCGGCACGCAGGCGCTCGACGGTGAACGCATCACGCTGGGCGACCAGGTGGGCAAACGCCGGGCTGCCGGATGCCGCGGTCAGGCCCTTGACCAGGTAGCTGTCTTTGGCGGTGTAGGGAATGCCATCCAGTGGCCCCAAGGTTTCGCCCTTGGCCCGGCGAGCATCGGACGCCTCGGCTTCTTTCAGGGCTTCGGGGTTGCGCACCACGACGGCATTCAAGGCGGTGGCGGTTTGCGGACCGTCGTAGGCATCGATCCGTGCCAGGTAAGCCTTGACCAGTTCGACGGCCGTGGTCTGGCCAGATTCAAGCGCAGCGCGCAATTGGGCAATGGAGACTTCGGTAACTTGCATCACGTTTTTTTCGCCGCCTTCAAGTGGGGGTATGGCGGCAGTCTACGTACAGATATTTCACAAAACCAGCGCCGCATACTCCGCATAGGCACCGCGCATCACCTGCCAGGTGGCCTCGTCAGCGGGAATCAGATGTTCGATCCGCAGGGAGGCGAGGGTGATGTCCTGGGGCATGCCGAAGGTCGTGAAGGTGGACAGAAAACTCAGTTCACCCTGGGGTGTGCGCAGGCGCGTGAGCACCAGCGGCGGCATGTGTTCAGGCAGTTCGGTGCTGGCGGGTGTTGGCAAGCTCGACAGCAGTGCGGCCAGTTCGGGATTGTCCAGCGCCTCACGGGTGGCGCGCTGCCAAGCCAGGGTGCGGATCTCATCGGCATTGATCAGGTGGTCGCCCAGGCCTCCGGCGTGCAGCAGCGTCGCCAGCAAGTTCAGGTTCCCGGCTGCACCCGGCGGTATGCCCACCAGTCCAAACAGCACGGCGGCACTGGCATTCGCCGCCAATACGTCCCATTGGCTGCCCAACAGGATCGCCGGGGCGGGATTGTTGGCGTGCAGTACATGGCTGACGGCTTCGCGGATGGCGGCCATGGCCGGTGAGGCAAGCGGGGTGGCGGTGTAGCGCGGGGCAAATCCGGCGGCGAGGAACACGCGGTTGCACTGTTCGAGCGGTGCCTCCAGCGCGGTGAGCAGCGTGTGCAAAGTGCCTGGGCTCGGCTTGGCGCGCCCGGTTTCGATGCAACTGAGATGGCGCTGGGAGACGTTGGTCATCAACGCCAGGTCGAGTTGGCTCAGCTTGGCGTGCTTGCGCAGTTGGCGCAGTTGTTCGCCGGCGGTAGCAGGGTGGTCCATGGCGGGATCATGACCTCCGAGGTCATTGCGAGGGGCCGAACCTTATCACTAACGTGGGCGTTCATCACTTCAAGGACGCGATCATGAGAAGACGTTATGTTGCCCTGGCTGGTTTGCTGGGGTTCTCGCTGTACACCCTGGCCACGATGCTCACCGCCGAGCAGTCGCTGCTGGCCTTTGGACGCGAACTGATGTCACGGCCGGACACCGCGCAAGTGGTGATCGACCTGTATCTGATGGCAGTGCTGGGGTGCGTGTGGATGTACCGGGATACCCGGCGGCGAGGGCGGTCCGCGGCTTCGGTGCTGCCGTACTTTTTACTGACGGCGGTGTTTGTGTCGGTCGGGCCGTTGCTTTATCTGGTGGTGAATGGAAGCCGGGATGAGTGAGCTGCTGCAGGTCTACGCGCTGTGCGTGCTGCGGCTGTGCCGGAAGATGTTTGCGACTTTGTGTTATCAGGGTTTTTTTGGATGCGAGCGCGGGCGTTTTACCCATCGGAGGACGCGGGCGAGCAAGGGGTGCTTGTTCGGGCCAGGCGGACGCCGCTCACCCGCGCGCGGTCGGTCTCGGCCTTTAGCTGTAGGCGCTGGCGCCGGTGCGGTCGACAAGGCGAATGCTGTCGCGCCCACCCCGCTTGGATTCATACAGCGTGCTATCGCCTTGCTCAATCAAGGCCGCCAAGCTCGGCGGCGGTTGGTCAAACAGGTTGGCGCCGATGCTCAGGGTCACCGGCGCCGGCGTGTTGAAGGTCTGCGAGGCCAGTTGGTGAAACTGGTCGCGCAGGTTGCTGCCCAGCTCGACGATCTGTTCGGTGGACGCCGGGCTCAGCAGGATCACGAATTCATCCCCGCCCAGGCGTGCCGCGAGCGCGCCCTGGGGCACCACACCGCGAATCATTTCGCTCAAGGCGATCAGCAAGCGATCGCCAGCGGTATGGCCGTGGAGGTCGTTGACCGATTTGAAGTTGTCGATGTCGATCAGCAGCAGCGCACCCGGTTGCGCCGGTGACACTTGGGCCAGCAGGCGCGGTGCGCGCAGGTCGAGGGCGCGGCGGTTGTAGAGGGCGGTCAGTGGGTCGCGGGCGGCAAGGCGGGCGATCTGCTGTTCGCGGCGATAGCGTTCGGAGCCGGTCATCGACAGTGCAATCAGCATGATCGCCATGGCGCCTTCCACCAAGGACACCTGGATGATCTCGCCCTTGAACGCGGCGAGGTCGATCAGCGTGCCGGGGATCAGCACCGACAGCGCCTTGGCCACATAGAACCCGCCATGGATCAACAGCACATAGCGCAACTGCACCGCGCCGATGCTCAAGGATTTGCCGTGGGGGCGCAGCAGGAAACTGGCACGCAGGGTCGGCAGTGCCACCAACAGCGACTGCACGCCCAGCATGGCTTTGGACCACGGCAGATCGGCCGGCAGCATGAGCATGCCGAGCCACACCACCAGCATCAGCAGCCACAGCGGCGACAAGCGCACCTGGGTGAACCGCGCCACGCCGAGCAAAAACAGAAAGTGCGCAGTCACCAGCAAACCATTGGCGAACCAGATGCCGATCATCAGGAAGCCATTGAGGCGCAGCAGCGCGAGGGTGGAGCCGACGGTGATGGTGGCGAAGCCGGCGCTCCAGTACAGCAGCGAAGGTTCACGCACGCTGCGCCATTCAACGGCCAGGTACAGGGCGGCAGCGGCTGCCAGGGCAACGGTGAGTGCCAAAATCGTAGGAGGGTCGAGCGTCATTTCTTGCCGGGTCTGCCTGGTGTGCGTTTAGAACCGGGATTGTAAGCGCACACGCAGGTTTTTCAGAGCATTCATCGTGATGGCACACGGCCAGGCGATGATCGGCAGGTCAGGCGCCCTTGGTGGAGGGCAGCAATACCGTGAGGATGCCCACCAACGGCAGGAACGAGCAGAGTGTGTACACGTACTCGATACCGTGGGTGTCGGCGAGCAAACCGAGCAGCGCCGCGCCAATCCCGCTGAAGCCGAACATCAGGCCGAAGAAGATCCCGGCGATCATGCCCACGTTGCCGGGCACCAGTTCCTGGGCGTACACCACGATGGCCGAGAAGGCCGACGCGATAATGAACCCGATCACCACACTCAGTACCGCCGTCCAGAACAGGTCGACGTAGGGCAGCGCCAAGGTGAACGGTGCGGCACCGAGGATAGAGAACCAGATGACCTTCTTGCGCCCGATCTTGTCGCCGATCGGGCCGCCCGCGAAAGTGCCGACAGCCACCGCCCCCAGGAACAGGAACAGGTACATCTGGGAGCTGGAGACCGACAGTTGGAATTTCTCGATCAGGTAGAACGTGAAGTAGCTGGTCAGGCTGGTCATGTACCAGTATTTGGAGAACACCAGCACGGCCAGCACTACCAGGGCAAACGTCACGCGGCCCTTGGACAGGCCGTGGGTGGCTTTGCCGCCTTGTTTGAGTTTGAACAGGTTGAGGTGGTGGCGGTACCAGCGACTCAACCCGTACAGCACCAGGATCGCGAACACGGCAAACAGCCCGAACCAGGCAATATGGCCCTGGCCATAGGGAATGATGATCGCCGCCGCCAGCAACGGGCCCAGGGCACTGCCGGTGTTGCCGCCGACCTGGAAGGTTGATTGCGCCAGGCCGTAGCGGCCGCCAGAGGCCAGGCGCGCAACGCGCGAGGTTTCCGGGTGGAAGGTCGACGAGCCGACGCCCACCAGGCCTGCCGCCAGCAGGATCGCCGGGAAGGTGCCGACAAACGCCAGCATCAGGATGCCGACCAGGGTGCACACCATGCCCGCCGGCAGCAGCCAGGGCTTGGGATGGCGGTCAGTGTGGTAGCCGATCCAGGGTTGTAGCAGCGAGGCGGTCAATTGGAAGGTCAGGGTGATCAGGCCCACCTGGGTAAACGACAAACCGTAGTTGGCCTTGAGCATCGGGTAGATCGACGGCAGCACGGCCTGGATCAGGTCATTGATCAAATGCGCCAGCGCGCAGGCGCCGAGGATGCGCATGACCAAGGGGCTGGCTTGGGGGGTCGTGGTTGCAGCGGCGGGTGACGCAGTGAGGGTCGACATGCAGGCATTCCATACAAGGCAGCTAATCAGAGGCGGCGACTTCGTAAGGTCGTCATCCATTACAAAATGATTCGGCGTTCATGCTAGATTCGTCAAGAATGCCTGTCTCGCGTAATTCGGGCGGCAACCATCGCAAAAAGGGCGAAATGATCAAACCACTGAATGAATTTCTCCAGGAAATCAATGAAGGCGCCTGGGCCGTAATCAGCTCAGCCACGGATTACCCGGAAAACTGGGTGATCCCCGAGCACAGCCATGAGAAACATCAACTGCTCTACGCCATCGAAGGTGTGATGGTGGTGTACTCGGCGCTGAACCAATGGACCGTGCCGCCCAACCGTGGGATCTGGATGCCCAGCGGGCACGTGCATTCCCTGCGCTGTGTCGGCACCCTGAAAATGCGCAGTGTATTTGTACGCCCGGATCGCTTCCCGAACATGCCCGGCGAGCCGAAGACTGTCAGCATCTCACCGTTGCTGAGCGAGCTGATCAAAGCGTCAGTGAGCTTGAAACCCCCGTATGCCGAGGACTCGCGGGATGCGCGGATCATGCACCTGATCCTCGACGAGCTCGCCATCCTGCCGGCGTTGCCGCTGTCGTTGCCCCAGCCCGCCGACCCGCGTCTGCAGCGCATCAGCCTGGCGCTCCAGGAGGACCCGAGCGACGCCTCCACCGTGGCGCATTGGAGCGAGCGCCTGAACCTCGACCAGAAAACCATCCAGCGCCTGTTCCGCAAGGAAACCGGCATGACCTTCGGCCAATGGCGCCAGCAAGCGCGGTTGCTGCTGGCGTTGGAGCGTATTGCGGTGGGCGAGAAAGTGATCGATATCGCCCTGGAACTGGGCTATGAGAGCCCGAGTGCGTTTACCAGCATGTTCAAGAAACAGTTTGGCAAGACACCTAGCCATTTTTTTCGGTAGGGCCCGCACCGGCTGTGCTGTCCTTGCCCGCGCGGGACACGCCGTTCATTACCGGCTGCATCTCGGTGCCCGCGGCGTGCCGAGCATCGACAGGCCCCGGTAACCGCTGGCGCGTGCTGCCAGGCATGCCAATGCGGCAGCGACAACCAGTACCGCGGCACTCAACTCGAATGTTGCCTCATACCCGCTCATGTCAAACACCTGGCCGCCAAGGATCGCCCCCGACGCTATCGCCAGTTGGATGATCGCGACCATCAACCCACCGCCTGCCTCGGCATGGTCGGGCAGGGTTTTTGACAGCCAGGTCCACCAACCCACCGGCGCGGCGGTGGCGACCAGGCCCCAGAGCCCCAGCAACAGTGTGGTCAGCACTGTCGAGTTGCCCATCCTGACCAGTGCCAGCGCAATCCCCGCCATCAGCAACGGGATAATGACCAGCGTCAGGAACAGGCCTTTTTTCAGGAAACGCTCAATCAGGAACGTGCCCGCGAGACCGGCTACGCCCAGCACCAGCAATATCAGCGACAGCCTAGAAACACTGACCTGAGTGACAGTCTCCAGAAACGGTCGCAGGTAAGTGAACAGCATGAATTGGCCCATGAAAAACGCGCTCACGGCCAGCATGCCCAAGGCCACCGGCGTGCGTTTCATCAACTGCAACAGGCCTCCGTTTTTGGCGGCCCCCTGTGCGCTGATCGACGGCAGGCTGACCATCAACCAGGCCAACGCCAGCACCGCGACAGGCACGACGCAGAAGAACGCCCCGCGCCAGCCAATCAGGCCGCCGACGAAGCTGCCCAGCGGTGCCGCGATAACCGTTGCCAATGCGTTGCCGCCATTGACGATCGCCAATGCCCGCGGCACCTGGGGCTCGGGTACCAGGCGCATGGCGGTGGCGGCTGAGAGCGACCAGAAGCCGCCGATGGCCACGCCGATCAACGCGCGGCCCAGCATGAACACCTGGTAATTCGGCGCGAACGCCACCACCGTGCCGGAAACGATCATCAGCAGGGTCAAGGACAGCAGCAGGCGCTTGCGATCCACCCGCGCCGCGATGGCTGCGACCACCAGGCTGGTGAGCAAGGCAAACAGCCCTGACACCGAAATTCCCTGGCCGGCCTGCCCCTCGGTGATATGCAAGTCGACCGCGAGGGGCGTCAGCAGGCTTACCGGCATGAATTCGGAAGCCACCAGGGCAAATGCCGCCAGCGACATGGCGAGTACGGCGCCCCAGTGTCTTGGCGCAGTGACCGTCACTTCAAGTAGCGCCTGAAAAAGCCAGCAAGCGTGTCGAACGGGATCAGGTCGACCCGGTCGTACAGGTCTACATGGCCGGCGTTGGGGATGATCGCCAATTGCTTTGGCTCGGCAGCGCGCCGGTAGGCATCCTCGCTGAACTCAAGTGAATGGGCGTTGGCGCCGGCAATCAGCAAGAGTGGGCGCGGGGAAAGGGTCTCGATGTCGTTGAGCGGGTAGAAGTTCATGAACTTCACGTTGCTGGTCAGCGTCGGCCGGGTCGTGGTGTGCGGCGAGGCGCCGGCTGGGGTGAACTGACCACGAGGGGTGCGATAGAAATCGTAGAACTCATCGCCCACGGCATCGCCGGTCAGCGTGTGGGGCGTGCCGCCGGTGTAGACGGTAGTGCCACCCTGGAATTCCACATAGCGCTGGTTGGCGGCTTGCAGCAGTACCTGTTGGCGCTGCGCCAGGGTCACGCCGTGCTTGAGGCCGTTGCGGTTGGCGGCGCCCATGTCGTAAATGCTCACCGTGGCGATGGCCTTGAGGCGTGGGTCGATCTTCGCCGCGGCAATGGCGAAGCTGCCGCTGCCGCAAATGCCGATCACACCAATGCGCTCGCGGTCGACGATGGGGCGCGTGCCGAGGTAATCAACCGCTGCGCTGAACGCTTCGCTGTAAAGGTCGGGCAACACCGCATTGCGTGGCGAGCCTGCGCTTTCGCCCCAGAACGGCAGGTCGAGGGACAAGGTCACAAAACCCTGTTCGGCCATTTTGGTGGCGTAGAGGTTGGCGCTCTGCTCTTTGACCGCACCCATCGGGTGACCGACGATGATTGCGGCATTTCTGGAGGCGGGCGCCAGGTGCCCGGGCACGAACAGATTGCCCGCGACGGCCATGCCGTACTGGTTGTTGAAGGTGACCTTTTCGACGGTTACCTTGTCGCTTGTGTAGAAGTTGTTTGCACCGTTGGACATATCGGCTCCCAGTGAAGAAAAAGAAGTCACCAGCAAACCCAGAGCGAGCAAGAGGCTTTTCATTGGATGATCCTTGAGAAGGTCGGTCCGTCCATTTTCCCGGGGCAGGGCAGGGTTCTGTAGTGCGTTTGACTGGATTACTTGCCTGATCCTCTGAGTCTCGCGGTTGGCCGAGGACACCCATGGAACGGTCCGGTAAAGTCCAATGACGAGAGGAACGAGCCCGTCATGACGATCAATCAAACGCCCCTGGACGCGCTGGTCCAGGCTATCGGTTCGCGGGTGCAGGCGCCCGGCGACTACCCCATGCCCATTCCCGGCCTGGGTTTCTATCGGCGCGAGCAGCCCGCAACACCGGTGGTGTGCATGGTCGAGCCGTGCATCGTGCTGGTCGCCCAAGGTGAAAAACAGCTGTGGGTCGGCGGTGAGGGATACCCGTACGACACCTCCCGCTTCCTGGTGACCTCGCTGGACATTCCCGCCAACTCCGAGGTGCTGTCCGCCAGCCCTGACAGACCATGCCTGGGGCTCACCTTCAAGCTGGACTTGCGCATGTTGGCCGAGTTGATCGCCCAGAGTGAATTACCGCCAACGCGGGAACGGCCGGTGCTGAAAGGGGTGGGCATCGGCACGGTGACCGACGGGATGCTGGCGTCTTTTGCGCGTCTGGTGGCACTGCTGGATGAGCCCGAAGCGATCCCAGTGCTTGCGCCGTTGATCCAGCGCGAGATCCACTACCGCCTACTCAAAAGCGACCAGGCTGGTCGGTTGCGCCAGATCTGCTCCGTCGACGGGCAGGGGTATCGGATCGCCAAGGCAATCGATTGGCTCAAGCTCAACTACAACGCGGCCCTTCGAGTGGATGAGTTGGCCGCGCGCGTGCAAATGAGTGCGGCAACGTTCCACCATCACTTTCGCCAACTGACGGCGATGAGCCCGTTGCAGTATCAGAAGTGGCTGCGCCTGAACGAGGCGCGGCGCTTGATGTTGAACGAGCACCAGGACGTGTCCAGTGCTGCGTTCAAAGTGGGCTATGAAAGCCCATCACAGTTCAGCCGCGAGTACGGTCGATTGTTCGGTGTGCCGCCCAAGCGCGATATTGCCGCGTTGCGGGGCAAGGCAGACGTCACGTGTCCGTCGTCGTCAGGTTAGCGAAGAAGATACAGCCGATCAGCCGCGCAAACAGGCTCAGGGTTTCCGGCAAATTGGGGTCGTCGAACAGCATCGCCCGCGAGTCGAGGGCACACAGAGCGCCGAACAGGCGGCCATCGGGCAGGAAGATCGGTGCGCCGGCGTAGCTCTCGATGGCGTACTGCTTGACCACCGGGCGTGCGGCAAAGCGTCCGTTCTGGCTGATCTGGGGGATGAACAAGGTTTGCGGGTTGACACAGAATTCGCTGCACAGGGTGGTTTCAAGGTCGAGCACGTCGTCGACATGAATGCCCATTTCGCTGGTGTCGTGCACGGAGCAGACCACCCACTCCAAGTCAGTGAATTTGGCGATGCCGGCAAAGCGCATGCCGGTCAGGCGGGTGACCAGTTGCAGGATGCTGGTGGTGGCTTCTATCTCGGCGATGGCGGCGCGCTCATCGGCGCTGAGCAGGGACTGTGGTGCGGTAACGCTTGGAACCATGGGGACACTCCAATAGCGGGGTGGCCCTGGCCACCCCACACGTTTTGGCTTTAGTTGATGCGCGGATGCTGCTCGACAAGGTTCTTGCGCTTGGCTTCCAACTCGGCAATTTCGGCATCGATGTCTTCAATCTTCTGCTCGATATTGTCGTGATGCTCCTGCAGCAATTCCTTGGCTTCCTCCATGTCCGAAGCCGCCGGTGCTGCGCCGCGCAACGGCTTGTTGGCGGTTTCCTTCATGGTCAGGCCGGTGACCAGGCCGACCACGGCAAACACCATCAGGTAGTAGGCCGGCATGAACAGGTCGTTGGTGCTTTCCACCAGCCAGGCGACGGCGGTTGGGGTGAGGCCGGCGATCAGCACCGAGACGTTGAACGCACTGGCCAGCGCGCTGTAGCGCAGGTGAGTGGGGAACATCGCGGGCAGCGTCGAGGCCATCACGCCGATGAAGAAGTTCAGGATCACCGCCAGGATCAGCAAGCCGGCGAAGATCAGCCCGATTTTCCCGCTGGTGATCAGCATGAACGCCGGAATTGAAAGGAACAGCAGGCCGATACTGCCGGCGATGATGAAGGGCTTGCGGCCGATCTTGTCGCTGACAAAACCAATGAACGGCTGCACGAACAGCATGCCGACCATGATCGCGATGATGATCAGCACGCCGCTGTTTTCTTTGTAGTGCAGGTTGTGCGACAGGTAGCTGGGCATGTAGGTGAGCAGCATGTAGTACGTCACGTTGGTGGCCGCGACGATCCCGATGCAGGTCAGCAGGCTACGCCAGTGCTTGGTCGCAACCTCTTTGAAGGAAACTTTGGGGCCGTGGGTCAGGCCTTGGCGGTCGCCTTGCTCAAGTTTGTCCATGTGCTGCTGGAACGCAGGGGTTTCTTCCAGGGCGTGACGCAGGTACAGGCCGATGATGCCCAGCGGCAGGGCGAGGAAGAACGGCAGGCGCCAGCCCCACTCTTCAAACTGTGCATCGCCCAGCACGCTGGAAATCAACACCACCACGCCGGCGCCGAGCACGAAGCCTGCGATGGAACCGAAGTCGAGCCAGCTGCCGAGGAAGCCGCGCTTGCGGTCCGGGGCGTATTCGGCCACGAAGATCGAAGCGCCGGTGTATTCGCCACCGACCGAAAAGCCCTGGGCCATTTTGCACAGCAACAGCAGGATCGGCGCCCAGATACCAATGGAGGCGTAGGAGGGGATCAGGCCAATGGCGAACGTGCTCAGGGACATGATCACGATGGTTGCGGCGAGGACTTTCTGTCGTCCGTATTTATCGCCCAGAGCCCCGAAGAACAATCCACCCAGGGGACGGATCAGGAAGGGCACGGAGAAGGTGCCCAGTGCGGCGATCATTTGTACGCTGGGCGAGGCGTCGGGGAAGAATACTTTGCCGAGCACATAGGCGACAAAACCGTAGACGCCAAAGTCGAACCATTCCATGGCGTTACCCAGTGCGGCGGCGGTGATCGCCTTGCGCACCTTGGTGTCGTCGACGATGGTGATGTCTTTCAATCCGATGGGCTTGACGCTTTTCTTACGTAATTTCATGCGGGGTACTCTAAAGCAGAACAGGGGGGGTGCCATCGCAGCGATGGCACCGCTCTGTCAGTTCAGATACAAGCGGACATGAAATAATTCACCACTATTTGCGTTTTTTTGCAGATGGATTGAACTTTGTACGCCGATAAAGGAGTTATCTGAATGCCCGATGCCCCGTCGCGCCTCATCTACCGCCAACCACATCCCAGCGACGTGCAGCGATTGTTCGCGATCTTCGGTGACCCGCAGACGAATTTGTTCAACCCTGCCGGCCCGATGGCCAGCCTTCAGATTGCGCAGCACCTGCTGGACCACTGGCTCGAACAGTGGGCCACCCAGGGGTATGGATGGTGGGCAATTGCCCATCGTGAAGCGCCTGACCACCTCATCGGCTTTGGCGGGATCGCGCCTCTGAACTACCTGGCCGAACGGCGAATCAACCTGGGTTACCGTTTTGCGGTAGAAGCCTGGGGGCAGGGCTATGCCACCGAAGTGGGCCGTGATGCCTTGGCGTTGGCATTCGAAACACTCGGTTTGCCTGCCGTGTTTGGGCTGGTGCGGCCGGACCATGCTGCATCGATCCGGGTGCTGGAAAAGATCGGCATGCAGCCTTTCGGCTTGCTCGATGACGTGCCGGGCAAGGCACCGAGCCTGGTATTACGCATTTGTCATCCTACAACTAGCATTGGCTAACGTTTCACATACACGCGAAATCGCTCGATAAACGGCAATCTTTCAGATTGACAGCGTGTAGGCGTCCCGATATAAAAGTGGCAGTTGTACGACGACATATGACGTTACGTATGTCCTACCTAACAAAAATAAAAAGTGATGCCATGAACTTGAACGAGCCCATCAACGCCCAGCGCGTTGGCCAGGCGGTAGGCAACTATCGCTGGACCATCTGCGCGATGCTGTTCTTCGCCACTACCGTCAACTACCTCGACCGCCAGGTGCTCAGCCTGCTGGCGCCTCAGCTGTCCACGCAATTTGGCTGGAGCAACACCGATTACGCCAACATTGCCGCGGTGTTTCAGTTTGTCTACGCGATCTCCATGCTCTTCGCCGGGCGCTTTGTCGACAAAATCGGCACCAAGGCTGCCTATGTCGTGGCGATCGGGATCTGGTCCACGGGCGCCATCATGCACGCCTTCTCGGTGCCGATGGGCGAGGGCATTGCGGCCATCAGCGGCGCAATCGGCCTGGCGGTGATTCCGGTATCGATTGCCGGTTTCATGTTATCCCGTGCGGTGCTGGCGATTGGCGAGGCGGGTAACTTTCCGATTGCGATCAAGGCCACCGCCGAGTACTTCCCCAAGAAGGAACGCTCCCTGGCCACCGGTATTTTCAACTCCGGCGCCAACGTGGGCGCAATCCTGGCGCCAATCTGCGTGCCGCTGATCGCGGGTCTCTGGGGCTGGGAAGCGGCGTTTATCGTGATTGGCGCGTTGGGTTTTGTGTGGGTCGCGGTGTGGATCGCGCTCTACCAGAAGCCGGATGAGCAAAAGCGCCTGTCGCCCGCCGAGCTGGCGTACATCCGCAGCGACCAGACCGTGCAGCCCTTCACCCCGGCACCGGCCGGCGCCGTGGAGAAGAAAGTCTCGTGGTTCAAATTGCTCACTTATCGCCAGACCTGGGCCTTTGCCTTCGGCAAGTTCATGACCGACGGTGTGTGGTGGTTCTTCCTGTTCTGGCTGCCTACGTACCTGTCGGCGCAGTACGGCATGAAAGGCGCCGATATCGTGATGCCGCTGGCGGTGCTGTACAGCATGACCATGGTGGGCAGTATCGGTGGCGGCTGGTTCCCCAGCTACTTCATGGCGCGCGGCGATGCACCCTGCGATGGCCGCATGAAAGCCATGTTGGTGATCGCGTTGTTTCCGCTGGTGGTATTGCTCGCACAACCGTTTGGCTACATCAGCTTCTGGGTGCCGGTTTTGCTGATCGGTGTGGGCGCCTCCGCGCACCAGGCCTGGTCGTGCAACATCTTCACCACGGTATCGGACATGTTCCCGCAGAAGACCGTGGCCTCGGTGGTCGGGATCGGCGGCATGGCCGGCGGCCTGGGTGGCGTGGTGATGACCAAGATCGGTGGCTGGGTGTTCGACTACTACAAGTCGGTCGGTGACATCCATACCGGTTACATGATCATGTTCGCGATCTGTGCGCTGGCCTACCTGGTCGCCTGGAGCGTGATGAAGGCACTGGTGCCGCGTCACAAGGAAATCACTGACCTGTAAGGCTCGACGTCCCGCGCTGTCATAGCGCGGGACGGCTTCACAGCACGCGGGCCCAGGTCTGGCTGACCAGGGATTTACCGAAGCTGATCATCGGTTCTTCCTCTACCAATTCGAACCCGGCCTTCTGATAGAGCTTGCGCGCCTCGGTGAGAATATCCACCGTCCACAGCAGCATGCGTGTGTAGCCGACCTGCTGGGCAAAGCGCACGCACTCATCCACCAGCCGTTGGCCGATGCCCATCCCGCGAGCGCTGGCATCCACGTAGAGCATGCGCAGCTTGGCCGTGGTGTCATCATGGCGAATCACAAACACCGAGCCGACCACCTCGCCGTCCTTTTCCGCGATCCAGCAACGCTCGGATGCCGGCTCGAATTCGCGCAGATACTGGGCGACAATTTCCGCCACCAACGCTTCGAACTCCCAATTCCAGCCGTACTCCCGGGCATACAGCGCGGCCTGTTGCTGCACCACCAGGCCCATGTCGCCCGGCTGGGGATCGCGCAGCAGATAGCTGGGCGCGTTACCTCCCAGCAAGGCCTGGATGCGCTTCATGGCAGCGGTGAGTTGCTGCTGCTGGGTTTCCGGCAGGCTGTCGAGCAGGGCGATGACTTCGTCCTGGGTTTGCTGCTCCAATGGCGCCAGCACCGCGCGGCCGAGGTCGGTGAGGTGCAGTTGCACCGCGCGCGCATCGGTAACGCAACGGACTTTCTGGATCAGGCCTTTCTTTTCGAAGCCACTGGTCAGCCGGCTCAGGTAACCCGCGTCCAGGCCGAGCATCTGGCACAGGTCAGCGCTGGTGAGATCGCCTCGGGTAGACAACTCGTACATCACGCGGATTTCAGTGAGCGAATAATCGCTCTGCAGCAGGTGTTCCTGCAGCACGCCGATCTGATGGGTATAGAAGCGGTTGAAGCCGCGCACGACGTCGGCGCGTTCGACAAGCAGGGGAGTGGACATGCTGGAATGCTCGAATGGTTGCCTGAGGCAATTATACTGTTGCTTCAGGCAACCATGTCAAACAGTTTGCTTAGCGGTTACGCGTCACCCGCCACACGGTATTGGCCAGGTCATCGGCGATGATCAGCGCGCCTTTCGGGTCCACCGTCACCCCCACTGGCCGGCCTCGGGTCTTGCCGTCATCACCGCGAAAGCCGGTGGCAAAGTCGATGGGCTCACCGGACGGCTTGCCATTGCTGAAGGGCACGAAGATCACCTTGTAGCCCACCGGATTATCGCGGTTCCAACTGCCGTGCTCGCCGACGAATACGCCATCGGCGAACTTCTCACCCATTTGCGGGATGGAAAAGTCCACGCCCAGTGCCGCCACATGTGAGCCAAGGCTGTAGTCCGGCTTGATGGCGGCGGCGACTTTGGCGGGGTTCTGCGGCTGTGCGCGCGGGTCGACGTTCTGGCCCCAATAGCTGTAGGGCCAACCGTAGAAGGCGCCTTCACGCACGGAGGTGAGGTAGTCCGGGACCAGGTCCGGGCCGAGTTCGTCGCGTTCGTTGACCACGGTCCACAGTTGCCCGGAGTCCGGCTGGATGGTCAGCGCCGTCGGGTTGCGCAGGCCGGTAGCGTACGGTTTGTGCGCGCCGGTCGCGGCGTCGATCTGCCAGACCATCGCGCGATCGATCTCCACTTCCATGCCGCGCTCGGTGACGTTGCTGTTGGAGCCGATCCCCACGTAGAGCTGGGTTCCGTCGGCGCTCACGGCCAGGGATTTGGTCCAGTGATGGTTGATCTGCGCCGGCAAGTCAGTGACTTTACTGGGCGGGCCGCTGGCCTTGGTCTGGCCGTCGGCGTAGTCGAAGCTCACCAGTGCGTCCTGGTTGGCCACGTAGAGCTTACCGTTGGCGAACGCCAGGCCGTAGGGTGCATTGAGGTTGTCGGCGAATACGGTCTTGAGTTCGTAGGTGCCATCCCCATCGGCATCGCGCAGCAAGGTCAGGCGGTTGCCGCCCTTGACCTTGGTGTTGCCCTCGGCTTTGATCAGGCTGGCGATCACATCCTTGGGCTTGAGCTTGGCTGCACTGCCACCACGGCCTTCAGCGACGAGGATGTCGCCGTTGGGCAATACCAGCGTCTGGCGCGGAATCGCGAGGTCGGTGGCGATGGCGGTGACGCTATAGCCTTCCGGGACCGCGGGTTTCTGCTCGCCCCATGGCGCAGGCTCGGCAATCTTCATGCTCGGCAACAGGCTGCTTTGCTGTTCCGGCAGCTTGGGGTCGGGGCCACGGGCCTGGGTCTTGTCGCCTTCGCCGCCACAGGCGCTCAGCAACAAGGCGGCGCTCAACAGAGTCAGTGTGCTGGACGTTTTCATTTGGCACCTCTCGAACGCAAATCAGTCAGGCCGATCCACGTGGCCACCACCGCCAGCAATGTGACGATCACAGACAGCACCAAGCCCGCGGGCATCATCGCGTACGCGTCCTTGGCATGTTGGAACGCATTGACCAGGCCCAGTACCCAGGCAGCCAGTAGCAACAGGAAGTAAACGGCAGGTCGTCCGGATTTACGCTGCGCGCGAAGCAGATTGACCAACGCGAACAACAGTGCGAATCCACTGAACACCAACGCGCCGGCAATCAGCCAGGAAGCGAAGTTGGCCCATTGGATCTGGTACGTCTGGCCATAGGCAACGTCGCTGAGCAAGGCGCCCAGGAACAACGGTACGCTACCGGCAAGCAAGATCGCGTGCAGCGGGCCTGGTCTTGTCGCGTAGTAGGTGGGGAGGGTAGTCATGGGGGTGGCGGCTCCTTATCGAACAGTGCTCCTGGATTCAGGGGCGCGGGTGCGTTGCATAGGAAAGGAGCGCGGCGTTTGCGAGAAAGTTCACTGGGGTTTCATGTCGAGATGTTTTCAAACCACGCCGCATACGGCGTATTGGCAACCTGATAGCGATTGAAGTCCGCGCTGCCGTCGCTCCACCACACGGGGCCGCGTTCGCCGAGGGCGACTTTGGCACTCTGCACCTGGTGTCGCGCCGCACTTAACTGTTGCGGGTCGCCCGAGGCCTTGGCTGCTTTGACCGCACGGCGCGCGTCCATCAATTCATGAACCAGACGCTGGCGGGTATCTTCGTCCAGCGCCGGGTTGGTGCAGCGCCAGAGTTGGCCCTTGACCACGAAGTAGCGTCCATCCGGCGTACTAATCATGGTGCCAGCGCAGTACCCGCAGCACGCCCCACATCATCGAAATCACGATCGCCATCCATCCGGCAAACAGGCTGAAGAGTGTCATTGCAAGGTTCATAACCACCTCCGTTGCGTTGTCGTCTCGCTGTTGTCCTAATAGATGACTGCCACCGAAAAGCAGGATTCAACTTATTTTCCAGCGTGAATCCCTGGCAGTGTTGCCCAGTTGGGGGCCTATAATCCCCACCGATGTCGATCACCCGGCCGTTGCATGACCCGCCGCCAGATGCCCGGCGTTGGTGGTTTATGGGCATTGCCAGCGACGTTCAACCTAGAAGAAGGAGCCTTCACCCATGCCGACCCTGCATTTGCTGTGCGGCAAGATCGCCTCGGGCAAATCTACGCTCGCCGAGCAGCTGAGTCATGAGTACGCGGCGATGCTGTTGAGCGAAGACCACTGGCTCGCACAGCTGTATCCCGGCGACATGCTGTCGGTGACGGATTATCTGCGCTGTGCGCAACGCATCCGCGGGGTGGTCGGGCCGCTGGTAGTGGGCTTGCTGGAATCAGGTGTCAACGTCGTGCTGGATTTTCCAGCCAATACCCTGGCCAATCGCGAATGGCTACTGGGGCTGGCGCATGCAGCCGGGGTGCAGCACCGCCTGCATTACCTGGCGCTGGACGACGACACCTGCCGCGCGCGGCTGCATGCGCGTAATGCACGCGGCGGGCACGATTTCGCAGCGACGAATGCCGAGTTCGACCTGATTACCCGTCACTTTTGTGTGCCGAGCGAGGACGAGGGGCTAGTGATCGAGGTGCATCGCCCGTGAGTGCGCCCACCGCCAAAGGCGTCGACGCCGACGGTTTTATCCTTACTGTGCCTGATCGTACCGTGCAGGTTGAGTTTCAGCCGTTGCTGGAGGACGCCTGCACCTTGCTCTCGCAACCGGAGCTGGGCGTAGACGGCATCTACCTGTATGGCAGTGTCGCGCGCGGCGATGCCATCCCTGGTGTCTGCGACCTTGACCTCACGCTGGTGTTACGCGAGGCGCCGACCTTGCAGATACGGGAGCGGCTGGAGGTAGTCCGGTGTGAGTTGGAGCGGCGGTATGCGCAAGTCACCAAAGTCGATTTCGATATCGGCAGCCGCGCACAGGTACTGGCTGCCGAAAACACAAACAGCTGGGGGTTCTGGCTCAAGCACCATTGCCGATGTCTCTGGGGTAATGATCTGGCATTGCACTTCGAGCGCTTCCGGCCGTCCCTGGACATTGCCTTGGCCGTGAATGGTGACTTTGAAACGGTACTCACCACCTACCTGACGCGCATCGCCGGTGCCGGAGACGACCAAGAGCGACTGCGCTTGCAGCGCGAAGCGTCACGCAAGCTGATCAGAGCCACCCAGGTACTGTGCGGGGAAAACGCGTTGGGGTGGCCGCAGACACTTGAAGAGCATGTTGCATTGTTCGTGCAGAGGTATCCGACGAGGGTGACTCAGGTGGCATTCTTCCTGTTTGAAGCCCGAAACCCGAGTGCCGACAGCGAAAAATTCTCAGCTCGACTTAGCGCTTTCCTGGGCTGGATGATTTCGCAGGGAACATAGACAGCAGCTTTCACACACGATCTTCGGCACTCACAGACGCGGCCGAAATCCCGCGATCAACACAGCTCCCACAGTTGAGCTTCGCCATGGCTTGAATTGCGTCCGCAGGCACAACTCAAATCCCGCGATCAACACAGCTCCCCTGTGGGAGCTGTCGAGCTTTAGCGAGGCTGCGATAGCGGAGTGTCAGGCGATGAAAATATCAGCAGTGCCGCCGCGTTCGCAGCCTCGCCGGGGCTCGACAGCTCCCACAGTTGAGCTTCGCCATGGCTTAAATTGCGTCCGCAGGCACAACTCAAATCCCGCGATCAACATAGATCCCCAGTGGGAGCTGTCGAGCTTTAGCGAGGCTGCGATAGCGGAGTGTCAGGAGATGAAAATATCAGCAGTGCCACCGCCTTCGCAGCCTCGCCGGGGCTCGACAGCTCCCACAGTTGAGCTTCGCCATGGCTCAAATTGTGTCCGCAGGCACAACTCAAATCCCACCATCAACATAGATCCCCTGTGGGAGCTGTCGAGCTTTAGCGAGGCTGCGATAGCGGAGTGTCAGGCGATGAAGAGGTTGGCAGTGCCGCCGCCTTGGCAGCCTCGCCGGGGCTCGACAGCTCCCACAGTTGAGCTTCGCCATGGCTAAAGTTGCGTCCGCAGGCACAACTCAAATCCCGCGATCAACACAGATCCCCTGTGGGAGCTGTCGAGCTTTAGCGAGGCTGCGATAGCGGAGTGTCAGGCGATGAAAATATCAGCAGTGCCGCCGCCTTCGCAGCCTCGCCGGGGCTCGACAGCTCCCACAGTTGAGCTTCGCCATGGCTCAAATTGCGTCCGCAGACGCAACCTTTCCTCAGGACTTGAACCTACCCACCAAGCCATTGAGCTCATCCGACAAATCCGACAGCCGCCCCGAATCGTCCTGCGCCGAGTTGGCGAGGCTCTCCACCAGCCGTGCTTCGTCGTAGATCTGCTGGATATGCCGGTTGATCTCTTCGGCCACGCTGTGTTGTTCTTCGGCTGCGGCGGAGATCTGCAGGTTCTGGTCGCGGATCTCGTTCACCGACAGCTGGATGCCTTCAAAACTGTCCCGCGCGCTTTCGATGGAGGACACACTGGCCCGCGACAGGTCCAGGCAACTGCCCATCTTTTGCGTGACTTCCTGGGTCTTGTTTTCCAGGGTGCCAAGCAGTTGCTCGATCTCGCCAGTGGAGTCGGAGGTGCGTTTGGCCAGGGCGCGCACTTCATCGGCCACGACGGCAAAGCCACGGCCCTGGTCACCGGCACGGGCGGCTTCGATGGCGGCGTTGAGCGCCAAGAGGTTGGTCTGTTCGGCAATCGCGCGGATGGTTCCAAGGATCTGGTTGATGCTGCGGCTGCCGGCCTCCAGTTCGACCATGGCCTGGGATGACTCGGTGAGACGCCGGCCCAGGCGGTTGACGTTGTCGGTGGTGACTTCGATCTGCTGCTTGCCCTCGGCCACGCGACGGTGCCCGTTCTCGGCGGACTCCGCCGCACCGCTGCATGAGCGCGCCACTTCGTTGGCGGTGGCCACCATTTCGTTGAACGCCGTCGAGACCAATTCGACGGCCTCGCGCTGGCGTCCCGCAGCCTCGTTCATGTTGTGCGCCACTTCACTGTTGACCTTGGAGGCGTTCTGCAGATTGGCCGACGCCGCGCCGATATGCTGGATCAGTTGGCGGATGGCCGCGAGAAACTTGTTGAACCAGCCGGCCAGTTCGGCGGTTTCGTCCTTGCCCTGTACGTACAGTTCGTGGCGCAAGTCACCTTCGCCCTGGGCGATGGACTGCAGGCCGGTGCTGACCTGGCCGATGGGCTTGACGATGACCTTGGAGAACGCCGCCGCGATCAGCCCGAAGATCAGCACCAGCACGCCAACGATGATCGCGGTGAGGTAGGTCATGCGAGTGGCTTCGGCCATGACTTCACGGTGTTCGATCAGCCCGATATAGCGCCAGCCGAGACCGGGCGACGTCCACACGTTGGCCATGTAGCGCACGCCATCGATCACGACTTCGGTAGGGCCTTGAGGTGTGTCGGCCAGTTGCGCATACGGCGCGCCGAGGTCCTTGAGCGGTTTGAAACTGTGGGCGGCGTCGCGTGGGTCCACCAGCACCACGCCGTCTTCGATCAGCATCACGTAGCCGCTTTCGCCCAGCTTGATGCTCTTGACCAGCTCGGTCAGGTTCTTCAGCGAGACGCTGACCACGAACACGCCCTTGGGCTTGCCGTTATCCAGCAAGGCCCGTGCGGTGCCCACCAGCGCCACGTCGTCTTTGTCGTAGTAGTAAGCGGGCGTGCGCACGGTCTTGCCAGGGCTGGCCATCGCCGCTTTGTACCAGGGGCGGGTGCGGGGGTCGTACTTGGCCAGTTGCGGGTCGTCCGGCCACTTGGCGTACGTGCCGTCTTCGAGACCGATGGACAGGATCGCCGCCGCCGGATGGGTGGCGCCAAAGCGGGCGAAGCGGTCGATCACCGTTTGCGCCTCTGCGGGCATCGGTTGACTGGCCGCATCGGCAGGCTGGTAGTTCTTCAGCGTGTTCACCGATGTGTATACAGGATCGGTGGCCATTTGATCGACGTTTTGCAGTGTGCCGTCGAAGAACTGACGGATGTTGCCATCGATCTGGCGGATTTCCCGGGTGCTGCCATCGATGAACTGATCGACCGCTTGAGTCCGCGTATTCATGACCGAAATCACGGCCACTAGGCTGACCGGGATAAACGCTACAGAGACAAATGCCAGTACCAGCTTATTTTTTATTTTCATCGAGACGACCATCAGCGTAGAGGGCGGCCAAATCGTCGCGCGCCTGACTCGGGTTGCGGCGATTTGCTATCACTGCTGTTTCGGCTCGGCATCAGCAAACCTTTAAGGTTTTTTGTACACAATACAAACTGTGCATTGTTCTGTATCCAATCAATACACATCACGCAGGTAACGCTTCTGCTCGCTCAGTTGCCGCCAGTACTCAACGGCGTCTTCCACGCCAAGCCCGCCGTGGTTTTGCGCCACTTGGCGCAGGGCTTGTTCGACGTCTTTGGCCATATGGCTGGCATCGCCGCAGATGTACAGCTTCGCGCCGTCCTGCAACCAGCGCCACAACTCGGCGCCGTGTTCGCGAATGCGGTCCTGCACGTAGACCTTTTGCGGCTGGTCGCGGGAGAACGCCAGGCTCAAGTGGGTGAGCAGGCCGTCGCGCTGCAGGCCTTGCAGTTCGTCCTGATAGTAGAAGTCAGTGGCCGCGTGTTGTTCGCCGAAGAACAACCAGTTGCGCCCCTGATGACCGAGTGCGCGGCGCTCTTGCAGGAACGCGCGGAACGGCGCAACGCCGGTCCCGGGGCCAATCATGATCATTGGCACCTCGCCGTCACTGGGCGTGCGAAAGTGTTTGGAGGGCTGCACGAACAACGGCACTTCACCGTCGTCGGCGCGGTCGGCCAGGAAGGTCGAGGACACGCCTTTGCGCTTGCCATACCGCACGGCCGCCACGGTGAGGTGCACTTCCTGCGGGAAGGCCTTGGCACTCGAAGCGATCGAATACAGGCGCGGTTGCAGGCGCTTGAGGGTGCCCAGCAGCTCGTCCGCCGAGCACTCGATGGGGTATTCGTGCAGCACGTCAGCCAGTTGTCGGCCCCACAGCCAGTCATTCAATTCGGCCTTGTGCTCAGGGTTGAGCAGGCGCTTGAGGCCTGGGTCGGCGCTGCGCTCGGCGATGAAGGCCAAGGTGTCGCTGCTGGGCCGGGCAATTTCGAAATGCTGGATGAGTGCCTGTTGCAGGGGGACATCGCCGAAGGTGTCGATGTTGACGCTGGTGCTGCCACTCAGGCGGGTGAGGTCAAGCAACTCGCTGACCAACGCGGGGCAGTTGCGCGGCCGCACGCCCAACGCGTCGCCGGCTTCGTAGGTCAGCCCGGAGTCGCCCAGGTCCAGGGCGAACTGGCGGGTTTCCTTGTGGGGGCTTTGCGGATTCAGGTGCCGGTTGAGCAGCAGGCGTGACCCGTACAGCTTGGTTTTACCGGCAAGCGTGGCGGGTGTGGCGAGCACCACGGGCTTCACCGGGTTGAGGGCGTGTTGAAAGCGCGTCAACCAGGCATCGGCGATGGCTTCGAATTCGGTATCGCAGTCGACGCGCTCAAGCAGGCGAGTTGCGCCCAGCTCCGACAGGCGCTGGTCGAGCCGTTTGCCGTGGTTGCAGAACTGGTCATAGTTCGGATCGCCCAGGGCCAGTACCGCAAAGCGCAGCGACTCCAGGCGCGTCGGGGCGGTGCTGAGGCTGTGCCAGAAACCTTCGCCATTGTCCGGCGGATCGCCGTCACCAAAGGTGCTGCTGATCAGCACCAGGGTCTGGGTGTTCGCCAGCTTGCTCGCAGGGAAGTCCGACATCGCGCTCAGTTCCACCGTGATACCCGCGTCGCGCAGGCGCTTGGCGAAACGTTCGGCCAGGGCTTCGGCGTTGCCGGTTTGCGAGGCCCACAGCAGGGTGACGCCCGGGGAGGGCGCTGCAACGGCTTGCGTATGGCTGAACAACCCGCCGAGCAAGCCGTTCAGCCACAGCCGGGACGCGTCGGTCAGCGGCGCATTTGCGGGCATTACCGGCACACCGATGGCCTGGCGTGCGGCGCTGGATTGCAGGCCACTGAGGAAACCGGCGAGGTAGGTGCGCTCGTCATCACTCAATGACGGTTGTGGCAGGTTGCGAATGCCGGCGATTTGGGCAAAGGCGTCGAGGCGCGACATGGCAGTGTCCTCAGGTTCGGGGGCGTGGAGGTCGAGGCACTGATGGTCGATCAGTTCGACGCGGGCCAACGCGACGGCGCAGCACTTGAACTCGGGCTGCAGGGAAATCGGGTCCACGGCATCGTTGGTCACAGCGTTGATCGCCAGGTGTTCGCCAAACACATCGTTCCAATGAAACGGCGCAAAACAGCTGCCGGGCCGCACGCGATCGGTGACCACGGCGGGCAGCACGGCGCGACCGCGCCGGGAGCGTATTTCAACGGCGTCCTTGGCTTTTATACCCAGGCGGGCGGCGTCCTCGGGGTGCAGTTCCACAAACGGGCCGGGGTTGAGTTTGTTCAGGGTGGCGACCTTGCCGGTCTTGGTCAGGGTGTGCCATTGGTGCTGCACGCGGCCGGTGTTGAGCACGAAGGGGAATGCATCGTCGGGCATCTCCGCCGGCGGCATATGGGGCCGGGCGAGGAACTGGGCCTTGCCGGTTTCGGTGGCGAAGGTGAGGGTACCCTCGTGGCGGTAGCGGATCGGGTTGCGGGGTGCAGCAGCAACGGATGCGCAGGGCCACTGCAGCGGTTGTTCACGCAGGCGCGGGTAGCTTGCCCCCCGAATGTCGTAGCCGGTCCGGGGGTTCCAGGCGCGTTTGATTTCTTCGAACACGTCGGCGGCGGATGCATAGGTGAACGCCTCGGCGAAGCCCATCTCACAGGCGACCCTGGCGATGATCTGCCAGTCGGGCAAGGCCTCGCCGGGGGCGTCGACGGCTTTCTGCATGAGGGTCAGGTTGCGTTCGGAGTTGATCATCACCCCTTCGGCCTCGGCCCACAGCGCGCCGGGCAAGAGGATGTCGGCGTAGCGGTTGGTCTCGGTGTCGAGGAAGGCATCCTGGGTGATCACCAGGTCGGCGGTTTGCAGCCCGTCGATGACCGTTTGCCGGTTGGGCACGCTGGCGACCGGGTTGGTGCAGATAATCCAGCAGGCCTTGATCTGCCCGGCAACCATCTGCTCGAACATGGCCACGGTGCCGCCGCCGGGCTGGCGCGGCAGGCTGTCGTGGGGGATCTGCCACAGGTCCTCGATAAACGCGCGGTCCGCCTCGACCAGTACCGAGCGCTGCCCCGGCAGGCCCGGGCCCATGTAGCCCATCTCGCGACCGCCCATGGCGTTGGGTTGACCGGTGAGGGAAAACGGCCCGCTGCCTGGCCGGCAGATGGCGCCGGTGGCCAGGTGCAGGTTGCACAGGGCGTTGGTGTTCCAGGTGCCGTGGGTGCTCTGGTTCAGGCCCATGGTCCAGCAGCTCATCCATTCGGCGGCCTGGCCGATCCAGTCGGCGGCTTGGCGGATATCGGCTTCTGCAAGGCCGGTGATGCCTGCGACCCGTTGTGGCGAATAGTCCTCGAGAAACGTGGGCAAGGCCTCCCAGCCCTCGGTGAATGCGGCGATAAAGTCGGGGTCTGTATGCTCGTTTTTAACCAGCAGGTGCAGCAGGCCATTAAGCAACGCCAAGTCGGTGCCGGGCTTGATTGGCAGGAACAGGTTGGCCTTGTCTGCCGTGGCACTGCGCCGAGGGTCGACCACGATCAGCTTCGCCCCGGCCTTGACCCGGTCCATCATGCGCAGAAACAGGATGGGGTGACAGTCAGCCATATTCGCGCCGATGACAAAGAACACGTCAGCGCGGTCGAAGTCTTCATAGGAGCCCGGTGGGCCGTCTGCGCCGAGCGACAATTTATAGCCGCTGCCAGCACTGGCCATGCACAGGCGTGAGTTGGACTCGATGTTGGCGGTGCGTACGAAGCCCTTGGCCAATTTGTTGATCAGGTATTGGGACTCCAGCGACATCTGGCCCGACACGTAGAAGGCCAACGCGTCTGGCCCATGGGTGTCGAGAACGTGGCGCAAGCGGCGCGCGGTTTCGCTGATGGCCGTGTCCATGGCGATGCGCACGGGGTCGTGCGCGCGTGCCTGGCGTACATAGGCATTCTCCATGCGCCCGGACTCCGCAATGGCTTGCCCGCAGGTGTTGCCCTTGGTGCACAGGCGCCCGGAGTTGGTGGGATGGGCCTTGTCGCCGATCACCTTGACGACTGTATTGTGCTCGACCTGCAGGATGATGCCGCAGCCCACGCCACAATAAGGACACACACTGCGTATGCTTTGGTTGGCCATCTGAAACCCATATAAACAAAAAAGGCGCCCTGTAACCCTCCGTTGAAAACGGGGATTACACGGCGCCTTTGTCGTGAGAGGGCAGTCTGCGTTGACTGCTTGGTTGAAGTGTTACTAGCAAGTCACGCGCCAGTTTATTCACGACGCGGTTTGTTGGGGGGGCGGGCCTTTAGCTAAACGGCAGCCCCTTGCATTGAGGTCGCGGTGCCCGCGGGCGCGGCAAGCCCGCTCACCACGGAAAACCCTTCAGCGCATGGCGACTCATGCACTTTTATGACGCGAGGTGCACCAGTTAGAGGCGCTGGAGGTGGTGCTCAGGATGGCTGACTGACCTGCTGAGGCGTGAATGCTGGCCTCGCGTTCGCTTGGCACAGACCCTGCAAGATCCGGCTCAACCCACCTCGGTCAACGACGATCGATATGTTGGGGCAATAGCGGTGGAACCGGCGAAGTCGCCCGACCAGACCCCGCATGAGAACAGGCAAAGACGCCTGGAACCGCAAGGTTTCAGGCGTTTTTTTTTGCTTTTTAAACCGTGATGAGCTTTGTCGGGTGCCTTATATGAACAATCTCAAAACCCTGGTCGTTGTCGGCAATGGCATGGTCGGCCACCACTGTGTGGCGCAACTGATCGAACGCGGCGCGCTGGATCACTACCGTTTGCATGTATTCAGCGAGGAGCCGATGCGCGCCTATGACCGGGTGCATTTGTCCGAGTATTTTACCGGCCGTGATGCCGAGTCCCTGGCCTTGTCCGACGCCTCCTTGTATCAGACGCCAGGCGTGACCCTGCACTTGGGCGTGCCGGTGCTGGAGATCGACCGAGCCCGCTGCGAAGTGATCACCGCCAACGGCTGCGTCGCCTATGACAAGCTGGTCTTGGCCACGGGCTCCTACCCGTTCGTGCCGCCCATCGACGGCGCAGAAGGCGATTCACGGCTGGTGTATCGCACACTTGAAGACCTGGATGCGATTCGCAAGGCGGCGGCCAACGCCAAGCGCGGTGTGGTGGTGGGCGGCGGTCTGCTGGGCCTGGAAGCCGCCAACGCGCTCAAAAGCCTGGGCCTTGAAGCCCATGTGGTGGAGTTCGCGCCGCGCTTGATGCCGGTGCAACTGGACGATTTTGGTGGCCTGGCGCTCAAGGCGCAGATCGAGCGCTTGGGCGTGGGGGTGCATTTGTCGCGCGCCACTCAGTCGATCAGCGCGGGCGAGCACTACCGCTACCGCATGAACTTTGCCAATGACGAATTCCTCGAGACCGACTTGATCGTGTTCTCCGCCGGTATACGCGCCCAGGACGCGCTGGCCCGTCAGGCCGGCCTGGACATCGGCCCGCGCGGTGGCGTGGTGATCAACGACGAATGCCTGAGTTGCGACCCGCACATCTACGCGATTGGCGAATGCGCCTCCTGGAACGGCAGCCTGTTCGGCCTGGTCGCGCCAGGCTACCAGATGGCCCGAGGCGTCGCCGCGCTGCTCTGCGCGCAAACCGCCGAGCCGTTCGTGGGGGCCGACATGTCCACCAAACTCAAGTTGCTGGGCGTGGACGTAGGCTCCATTGGGGATGCCCACGCCCACACCCCCGGCGCCCGCAGCTACCAATTTATCGACGAAGCCAGCGCCAGCTATCGCCGCCTCGTAGTGGATGCCTCGGGCAAGCAGGTGATCGGTGCCGTCCTGGTGGGCGACAACAGCTACTACGACACGTTGCTGCAATACATGCAGAACGGCATCGCGCTGCCTTCCGAACCGGCCAGCCTGATCTTGCCATCCTCCAGCGGCGCGCCGACCCTGGGCCCCGGCGCGTTGCCGGAATCGGCCACCGTGTGCTCGTGCCATAACGTGACCAAAGGCGCGATCTGCTCGGCCATCGACAGCGGCTGTAGCGACCTCGGCCTGCTCAAATCCCAGACAAAAGCCTGCACCGGTTGCGGTGGCTGCGCCGGGTTGCTCAAGCAAGTGTTCGAGCATGAACTGATTGCGCGTGGCGTCAGCGTCGACAAAAGCCTGTGCGAACATTTCGCCTATACCCGGCAGGAGTTGTACGCCTTGGTGCGTGTGGAAGGCATCATCACTTTCGACGAACTGCTGGCCAAACACGGCCGCTGCCATACCGGTTGCGACGTGTGCAAGCCAGCGGTGGGCTCGATCCTGGCGTCGTGCTGGAACCAGCCGATCATGGATGCGTCCCTGGTGCCGTTGCAGGACACCAACGACACGTTCATGGCCAACATGCAGAAGAACGGCACCTACTCGGTGGTGCCGCGTATTCCAGGCGGCGAGATTACCGCGGATAAACTCATCGTCATCGGCGAAGTGGCGAAGAAATACGACCTCTACACCAAGATCACCGGTGGCCAGCGCATCGACCTGTTCGGCGCGCAATTGCACGAGCTGCCGGACATCTGGAGCGAATTGATCGCGGCGGGTTTCGAGACCGGGCATGCGTATGGCAAGTCCACGCGTACGGTGAAGTCCTGCGTGGGCAGCACCTGGTGCCGCTACGGCGTGCAAGACAGCGTGAAAATGGCGCTGCTGATCGA